>Ga0209679_1001187_pt1 | contig 10810 bp, 5 predicted proteins | sample WorMetHEROISLAND_4_FD_187408 | JGI IMG/M metagenome (GOLD analysis project Ga0209679, IMG submission 187408) | Marine gutless worms symbiont microbial communities from Max Planck institute for Marine Microbiology, Germany - Olavius sp. 2 HERON... ...
CTCAGCAACATCTCTGCCAAAAATTACCGAAATCGGTTGATGTGGGTTGAATCTATAGTGTGTAACATCAGTGTCGTTTTTTTTGAGACACAGTGTATTTGTGCAGCCAGTACGTGCAGCATGTTTTATAGATGCCAGTGAAAAGATGAAATGCATTCAGCTGTGCTTATTAACACCATAATACCCAGTCCTTTACTCTGGACCCCACAACATGTATATTGCAGTGGTGACACAGGCAACACATGGGCATTACTACAATAGTTTACTGTCAGGCATATTAACCCAGAAGATAGTTTATACTGCTTGGTGACGGCGGCTGCACAGTAAATGCATGTGAATATTTGCTGGCACCAACTGAAATTCAACTTTTGTTAAACATTGCTAGTTCTCCTATTATCATTGGCTGCATTGTTATTAGTATTTTTGTATCAGTAGTAATTAGAATGATGTTTTTGCAGCATTATTGCTTCACTGCCGACGGCAACGCAGCGGCTCGTCGCACTGCTGTTTGGCACATGGTTTCGGGTAGTCAACCACTGCGAATACAACGCAATGACCTCCGAGGCTCTGGCAAAGTCGGTAGCCGGCAGCATTTTCCACACGTGTGCAACCGAGCCGTCGATGGTCGGCAATGCCGTGCAGCTGATCCGCGTCATCATCGACAATTTCGGCCAACCTGCGATGCTCGGCCATGCAAATATTCAGTACTTCACCGAGCGCACGAGCACCGCAATTAAGGTCCGCGAGATGTACAAGTACAGAATGAGTGGCAGGTGCCCCGTAGTGACTTCTGATGACACCAACGACACATTACGAGTCGAGTGTGGTACGTGTTGCATTTGTTGATATTTTTACCGCACGATGGACATTGTACTGCTATCGTAGGTCATCCGTCTGCCCACCCATCTGTAATCTTTGATGTACATGGGCTTATAGGTTTGGTTACTTCGAAAGTATTTGCACAGATAATTAGCATAGGGTCTTTGGTCCGCGGATCCCCATCATCAACAATTTAGTTCAAGGGGAACACCTCAAAAATTCTGGTAGAATAGGGTGGGTAAAACCTGCAATATCTGTGTAACGGGGCAAGATGGGATCAAAGTTGCTATTTATGACTAATAGACATATGCGCTTTTGATTGGCACCAAAATCAACGACCTTGGATGGTCTTGAACAGCCATTACACACTCTGTTACTTAGAAGTTGTGGGATCGTCATATTGCCCATATTGAAGCCAACATTATTATACAGTATTATTTATTCCCTCATTGGCTTTCCAGTGCACCCGGTGATGATGATCATTTTGCACATTTTTTCCAACGAATAGCATTGCTTTTATTATGTCACGTACCTTGCTGTCTTTGATAATCAAGTTAAGTTAACGTGGTTCAGCAGATGCAGGCTTACTGCCTCAATGTCACGTGCACTTAAACAACTAAATAAGATATTAAGTGCTTGTGATTAATCACTTTTTCAAATTGATTGCGGCATCGCGCAGTTTTGCGTGCTATCCTCACGGGATTTTTTGTCTATTTTCTGTTGTTGCATGGAGGTTTAACTAATATTAGTTTGTTGTGCATTTTTAAACAGTTTGGTTGTTATTCATAGAGGCATGAACCAGTGGCTTTGCGGCTTTTGGGTTGCACTAGACAGAACTCATTTTAAAAACTAGCAATCCCCATGTTCATGTGAAAGTTAAAGATGTATATTTTCAGGCATTGTCAGTGACAAGTGCTGTCACGATTGCTGTGGTGTTTTTCTGTGAATCGAATGCCATCTAAAAATGTTCGGACTTACATAGTTAATAAAATACTGTAAGACAGTTGCTTGATAGTTTACAATGTGCAACAAAATTACATGTACATTGAAAGTTAATGGAAATAAAAACCAAATGCATCATTTGTTACAGAAATGCTGAGAAATAGTGTCCCTTTAACAACTCCCTGTTCTAATTTCTCCTAGTGTTTTTGATAGTTAACTGCAGAAATAAAACAGTATGGTATGCCCAGTGCTGTGAGATCAGCTGCTGTGGATGAGGCAAGCACCATGTGTTACTGGTTTGCTTTTTCTTTCTTTTGATCTTAAATCAGTAAACTTTGCCATTATTTTCGATGGATGCTGATCGATTATGTTGTTAATAGTCTATGATCATTCTTTACAATTGTTAAAAATCAGTGCAGTTTATTGGCTGAATGTGCAGACAGGTCACAGAGTCTGAACTTGTAGTCAGAAACATTTAATTCTGGTAGTACGTAGCATGACAGCTCGTCCATCTGAGGGTGTTGTGTGTCTTTCTGGAACGCAAGCGGAGCTTGTGCGGCTGCTGGCATGGGGCCCAGCACAAGAGAAGCTTGCAGAACACGGAGACGACTCTGTTATTGGTACATGTGTAGCAGTTAGTGCAGCTGTGTGCACTACCTGCATATCAACACATGCACACACACATACACAACCCGGGTTAGCCATTTTCCCTCTGATTTTCGGACTTCATTGTTCCGTTTCCTGAGCATCCTGACAGGACAGGCCAAAACTCTTCATATCCACCTTGACACAATCTCACCAGGTCTTCCTTGGATGCACCATTGCACCGTCTGACGAGTTTCCTCATTCTCCATCAACATACATCGCTTGACTCAGTCGGAATCGTCTTTATGTTCATCATATCCAAACCATTGTAGTCTGCTCCTCCTAACTGCAGGGTTGGAAAAATCAGGATGTAAAAAGAAATTTTAAAATCTGATTTTTTTATTAAAATCAGATTTTTTATTTTAAAAAAATTGTACTTTCGCGCCAAGGTTTTACCAGATTTTTTGAAACTGGTCTGTCTGCTCAGTCACATAAACAACATGGCCGCCATGCTTGTGCTATTTCCAGTTATACTCTTGCTGAGCTTAAAGTAAGTAAGCAACAATTAATCAAAGTTTCATTACCTTTGCTATATATGTGGTGCTTTACAGCATAATATAAATTAAAAAATGCAAAAATATATATATGATTTAAATCACTTGATTTTTTTTGACAAAAATCAGTTTATATCGGTCAACCCTGCTAGGCAGACAAATTGACAAGGTGCAGTTGCAATAATTCTCTAACCTCCCATATTTTTTACTGTCCTTCAGGTTCAAACCACACATTTATATGAGCATATTCATTTCATTTCTATCCAACTTTGCTTTGTGCTCCACCTTCGTTGGATCGCTTGCTACCATAAATCAGACAACTTTTCACACAACTCGTACATACTTTAAATGTCAGTTTTAATAAGAATTCCTTCCCAGTTGAAATAGGTAAATACTCTGAAACTTTTTTATGCATGTCTGACTCTTTCCTTAACTGCCAAGTCGCATCCTACGTCTGCATTTAATGTGTCTTTTAAAAGTGTAACAGTCTGTTGGCTGTGGTTGAGTTATCTGTCCTTCGGTCTGTCCGTTTGTCATGCTGGCAACGTTTGTCAAAACGATGCAAGCTAGGGTCACAAAATCTTCGTTGATGGATAGCCCAAGAGCTAGTCTTGGCAGTAAAAAGTTATTCAGAAATTCGAAAGGGTTTACCCAGAGTGATGGCTTTAAAAGAGAATGGGGTAGGAGAAATTTTCAGCCAATAAATAGCCAGATTTGAGGATGTAAGTCCAGCCAATTCCAGCTCTGAATGGATCTTGAAAATTGACGTCTGGTAGATGTCTAATGGTAGGTTTATGCATAGCAAGATAGTTTGGCCAGATGAAAGATGACAACCTGGTAATTAGTTGTTTAAAAAACTGCAACCATATTGATTAGTTTAGTTGCAAGTGAATGGATTAGTGCCTGACTGAGTGGTTATTACTTTCTGTAGTTGATGAATGTCGCCAGCTCTTTGCACGTGTTATTACAACTGATGCTGCATGCCGTGGATTTGATCCAGTTTCAAATGGTATTGTTATGTAGTTTCATTTTGCTAGTTTTCCTCTATGTTTTATGTGCATGTGTTCTCATCTTTGACTGATTGTCAGGTTGCTTTCTTTTTTCAGTAGCGCTGCTTAGTTATAGCATTGAGCCTGGCATACTGAATGAAATCTGTTTAGAAGGTGACTGAAGCCTGCTTCAGTGTAGTTAGGTTTAGTTGCGCAGCTGTTTTGGTTTTGCTAGTGTTGTTCTTTGTTCTTGCTTTTAGTTACCACAGCTGTTTCACTGTAGAACGCTAGTGGTCTAGCGGTAAAATGCCCGACTATGGTGTGTGAGGTCCAAGGATTGAGTCCTGCCTTAGGTGGTTATGTGTTTATTGTGAACACCACTCAGATATACAGCCTTGGGCATTTCATGAGCTGCACAGTGCACACCTTTGTGTGCCTAGGTCAACTCAGCTTTCTGCCCTCCATGGGATGCTAAAATGAGTATCAGCTTTTTGGCCGAGTAATAATAATAGATGGCAGTGGTGGACATGGACTAGCAGCCTACCGGCAAACTGATGGCCCAAGTTAGTTGGCTTGGTTTAAAGATCGGCGGCCACTTGGCGATGTTCTACAACTGGGTGAACTCTTGCAGTGGCTATGTCATGATGACAGCAGCTTAAACATTGTCATAGTTTACTGTTGTTATAGTTATTATATTATTATATATGAGTCATCATTGGCGTCAACAAGCAGTGAACCAGGTTCTTGGAATAGCAGAAATCGGCCAATTTGTGCTCGCAGTGTACTGTGTTATTTAAAAATAGGCATCGTTTTTGTAGTGAGTATTCATTTGTGATCTCTACTGCACAAAATGGTGACCATTGTGCGTGTATCTTTGAAAATCTCGTGTTATGGCATTACTCCCACCTATGTTACTTGGATCTGGGTATCTGGCTTGACATACACTACACGGTGATTCATAATTAGCAGAACCCTTTGCTTAAATCGGTACAGCTCTGCTAATAAACGTTATTTCTACATAAAATTTTAACATTTTGTCATTCTGATTATAACACACACGATTTGCTCATAAATGACTCTCACTGTGCGACCTTTACCTTGTAACTACTGCGTTAGCGTGACGTAATTTATTATGTTGTATTTACGTTGCAATTTTTGCTATGGTTTTCATGGAATAAGTGACAAACTCGTCTTCACGCTTGCATCAAGCGAAAGGCGGCTACTTTGAACACAGCCTGTTCTAATAAACTCTGATTAACACGCATATATTCTGTTCATCATTATGTGTATTTGATGCTTTACCTTACGTTTGTTGCAAATTGCCTTTTGTTTCAACAAAGTGCCCGACGTGCTTTAGTCTTCACATAAAGGCCACGATATTTTATAACACAGCATAGTGCGTCCATCTTGAAGATGTGGTAGGAAATATTTCCTACTTTCAATGTGGCAAAGTGTGGCGCAACTGTAGCCAAAGTTTTGTAAAAATTCTGCTGAGTACTATTAATTACACGGTAATAACTAAAGGGTTCCGCTAATTATGAATCACCGTGTAGAAGCCATGAGCTGCACTGGTTAGACATCCCCGAATGCATTCAGTTCCGTACTGTGGTCACAGTTCATCGCTGTCTGAATGGTTTGGCACCATCGTACCTCACCGAACTGTGCACCCCAGTTACACAGAACAGATCGAGCTGTCATTTGCGATCGTCATATTCTCGTAGGCTAGCTGTTCCGTCGGTGAAACTATTCATAGGCTGTTGCTCTTTCTCTGTATCTGGCCTCACTGTTTGGCATGCTTTACCTGACTACCTTAGAAATCCCACTCTTCCCATTGGTGTCTTCAAAAGCTATTTAAACACTGTCTTATTTGCTCGCTGTTAATACGATGCTATAGCACAAAAGAAACTCTGTGCCTTTGCGCTATATAAATTGATTGATTGATTGATTGATTGATTGATTGATGGATGGATGGATGGATGGATGGATGGATGGATGGATGGATGGATGGATGGATTGATTGATTGATTGATTGATTGATTGATTGATTGATTGATTGATTGATTGGATGAACATATTCCTTTTTGGTCTTAGCTGTTTGAGTGACTGTTTAGAATTGCTCCAGTATCCAAGAAAACCGTTTTTGTAAGTCAGTGTGTTTGAGCTGTCAGAATTGGATGGCACTGTGTGAAACAGCAATTTCTAATTCCATAGATGATGTTTCGATTAAAAGCTGTACATCTTTCTGGCTGGCAGTTATCAGCGAGCAAGAATTCTATGGTTCGCGGACATCGTCAGCACACGAGTTATGTACACGGCGAATTTCCGACGATGGAAACAATATGACTGTTGCCGAGACTTATCATTCGTCAACGTACGCTGCTCAAAACAGCACTGCAAATGCCGATCCCAGTGCACATGCAAAACTTACATATGTGTCCTCGCTATCTGCACCGGATGTCCATCAGGTCACTGATGCTGTTTCGTTTTGTTTCTTTTGTATTGCGTGAGGGGTTTGGGGTTTCCCTTCAGTGATTTAACTCTGTTGGTTGGGTGATAGGAGGGCATCTGGCTTGTAAAATATTGGTGCAGAAACAATTCTTGGAAGTTTACTCTTTGGGGAACCTGTCATAACCGGAGTGATTTCTAAAAGATGCCCAGTGATGTTAAAACGTAGTAGGAATAGTGCTTGTAGTAGAAACAGCAACAACTGTTAGCAGCAGTAGGAATGAATGTATTGATAAGAGTTACGCTGTTGCACAACCCTACTGGTCACATCACACAGTCTTTCTGTCACGATTGGCCAAATCACACAGATTTGTTTGTAATATGTACAAAATTTATTTACAAGAAGAGAAAAAGAAAAAAAATGATCAAAACAATGTGACTTGTACATCTCACTGACATTCAACTACACCCAAGATCAGACCACACAGGCCACAACTGGTCTTTTTCAAAATGTAACAACATATAATTCTCCCGTGAAGAATTATGTCAATGTCAATATTAAATTTATATAGCGCATTATCATGAAGCATCTCTAATGCACTTGGTACACTAGTATCTTGCGAACAGAACTGTCTTTAAATTACGACTGTCTCAAATGAGCACACGCTAGAACGTGACACATTCACATTGATAGAACAATTGTATTAATGTGCAAGTCTGAGTAGAATGTTTATGTTATCATGTCGTTTAATTCAGGCAACTGGGCCCATAGAACAGAGAAAGAAACATAAACATACACAAACACATAAAGCAATCGTTATAGCAATACTGTGCTGTGTTAGGTGATGTTAGTTAGGTGGTTGAGTGATGCTTCCGGGGAAGCAGAAAAATTAATGACGAGCAATCTGCAAATGTTTCTTGTCTTAAGGCTTAGGGAAACTAGTCTTGTTTGGCGATGACCGCACTTGTTGCAATAGTGGCAGGTAATGAGTGTGACTGATGCATGAAATGTCAATGATGTATGAAATGCGTGTTATTAGACGTTTGATGGTTCGTCCCCCACATCGCTAGCAACTCCGTGTGTCGGTTCATCTTTCGAATCCGGTAGCCTCAATCGGTTTGACAGCGTTCGTCGGAGGCAGATGGTTCGACTCCGCAAGCGATCCGACTGGTTTCTAAGCCCTACACTTGGTGATGGAGCGTCAGTAAGTCTGATGCAGGACAGCCAGTGCCGGTCGTCAGGTGACTATGATGCACATGCGGTAGAATTACAATCATCGTCACTGATAGTAGAATCTAGTGCCAATCTGCCGTCATACTCTGACCTTCCTCCATCTTATTCTGACCTCCGGGCTTCTTCTAACGTGCCCCATGTTTGCATCAATGACTCGGACATTTTGGGTTCAGACACCAGTCCAGCTCGACAGCATCATACAGACGAAGGGTACAGTTCACGGTCGGCTGTCGGTGAAAACAGTATGTCGTTAGTTCCGACTCCCATGGAAAACAGCCTGTCATCTCCGACAACGTCAACGGCAGCAAATTCTCGACCAATCATGTCGTTGGAAAGTAGTCCGGCATCGGCAAAGCATCTGCTGCAGTCAGACACACACTATTTTCTCGTAGATCGTTTCTACAGTGGCAGTTCGGTCGGTAAAAAGGCTGAAAATGGGGATGCATGCTAGTGATTGATGTTGGTTTTATTTTTTTCTGTTCTGCATCTGACGCTGCTTCCGGATTTTTTCGTCCGATAAAATTTCTCTTTTTGCAAGTTTTTTTGTTGTTTAAGTTCAATGTAAGTTGTTTTTACGTCATCTGTAGTGTTGAGGTGTCCTGTTTTTTTTCAAAGGAGGGAGTAAATTATTTGTCTATCTATCAATCCTTTTGTTTCATTACTGGATCCAGTTGGACATAGGGTTGCCACACTACACGGTGAGGAATAATTACCGGACGCCGTAGAGCCAAATGACAAAACTTTGTTACTGTGCTGTTTTTCGGCATAAAAATTCCCACGACTAAGCAGGAGATAATGCCGCGTGCAGTGTCGCTAAATTTGCCCACCTTACTTTCCGCCTTTACTGCGTTTGTGTATCCTGACAGCTTGGGATGAACTGGATCAGCACGTTACTGATACGGCAGTCAGGCAGTGGCACACGTGTCTGCGCGCGCGCGCGTGTGTGTTAAAGTAAGTAAGTAAGTAAGTAAATTTATAAAGCGCCAAAATCAAGAAGTTGAATCTGAGGCGAAAGGCAGACACTTTGAACACAGACTGAGCCAGTAGTTTAGAATGCTTATAACAGAATAGACTACCACACATTTCTGCTAAATTTTATCAATTTTTGTGTGTCTGTTCAAAGGCTGTGCAATAAAAACCAAGAGTGTCTGGTAATTATGCTTCACCGTGTATAATGTATGCGTGGCTGCTAAAGCTAGCCAAAGCACTATTGTATCAGTGGTGCTTGTAACTTGCTGACAATCGGCGGCTTCTCTGTGTTGGTGATGGTACCACAGTAACAAGTTAATAACCTATCCTCAACTGCACCACTGCGACCTCTAGTCAGAAAAAGTTACCGGTATCATATTTCCGTGTGGCTACCACATTTTTGTTAGAGACAGCTTTAAGTTGGTCACTTACGTGGAACAGTATTAGGTATGTGCACCAAGCTGTGAGTACTGCTTTTAGCTGTTGGAAGTTTGTTTGAAGAATTTACCACTTCTTGCACGTAGTACTACTTACATGCACAATTTGCGTGTGCTTTCCGATTCACAGTGAGAATACCGTCATTCTTGTTTGCGAATTTAAAGTGATCCTATCATAAATTGAACGTAGCTGCATTACAGTCGAAGTTGCAGTGATGCTTATCTTATAGTTTTCTGTGTACCCGTGTGCATCCGATTGATTTCACCACTAGTGTAATGTTGGGCCCGTTTTCGTCCACATGTAGGATTTACAAATTTCCGAGTGGTGTAATATATGTACCTACCGTTCCTTGTGTAACTTCCTTGGTTTACGTCGTAGTGCAGATTAATGCATTTTTTGTTTTTGTCGTGTATTACAGTTGTATGATGCGGTGCCGCACCTCCGTTGATGGCTGTTTTTTTTTTAAATGAACTCCTTTAACAGCACAATGTGATATTATTTCTGGTGATAATATGCCGAGTTCGGTTAACAGCCTGACAGTTGTTTGTATTTTTGGAATAGGACTTTTAAATCTGATATCTGACGAAAATGCGATCTGTTACATTTGTAACAAATTTTATCCGAACGAAAGAACAGCTTCAAACGTGCGGAGTAAATAGCAGCTGCCTGCAAGTACGCAGGTTCAATATCATATTCGGAATTTAACAAAGTAATGCGATGAAAGCTACCGATAATAAGCGATTTCTTGAATTTTTTTCGGTGTAGTAACTTTCTAGCTGTTATTTGTCGCATTCCTCATAATTATCGGTGTCACTTGTAAAGTGAATGTGATACGAACAGTCAGGGTTCGGTTTGATCGCGATAAGTTGCACTGGGTCATGTCGACCGGCGTCAGCGAGTAGCAGATTTGGGTTGTGTGTCATCTACGAGAGTTGTAAGTCTTACATTGCTCAACAGTTTGATTCACATTTGCCGACGTTTGCATGTACATTGGTTAATTTGATCGAGCGACGATAATCGGCAGCGGCTATGGTTCAGCTGCAGTACCTCGATGCAGTGTGTTACATCCCTGTGTGGTAATATCTGTTGAATTACATTCCTTACTGTTATGAAGTAACACTGCACTGGACGTGTAGCATTTTTCATCGGCTGCAGTGTGCGTGTGTGACTGTGTTGGTTTGCTATATTTTCAATATTTTCATGTTTCCGACAGCCAGACTGTAGTTTTATAGTTGCACTCCCAAGCATTGTTTGTTTGATTGACATCGTTATGCTGCAGACTTCATCCTGTATACTGCTTGCTATGCTGCATGTGGCTGACCGGAAAGAGTTGAATTTCGCTCGATGACAGTTCAACCGTTGCATTATTTTGACAATTTCTGATGATGTTTGTGGTTCGTGATGTGCTCTTTCTCTGTTATTGTGAGTGTGTGATGTAGTGTGCACCAAACTGCAGGCTTCACCTCTTTGTCCATTTGAATGCCTCACGTCAAATTGCACAGTAATTGTTATAGAACGGTGTATGGCCACTTAAGCGGTGGCAACTACCCCTAGATGGATGGACCATGACCACTACTCTATGTGCGGCGACCCTGGGAGCACAACAGATGGACAGACTGATAGACACACTTGTTGGTCAGGACTCAGGAGTACTTTGTACTACCAGGATTAACTTTACAATATCCTTAAGCACAGAGGCATGTGGTTTGTGGCATTCCAATAAATTTTAAATAGTTATTTCTGTCCTCTGTTCAGCTTCGTCTGGAGTGCTGTATTTGGTCCGGTACAAAATGTTCCGCAAGCTTTCTGTGATCAAAAGCAGATCGGCACCGTTT
>Ga0209679_1001189_pt1 | contig 10805 bp, 7 predicted proteins | sample WorMetHEROISLAND_4_FD_187408 | JGI IMG/M metagenome (GOLD analysis project Ga0209679, IMG submission 187408) | Marine gutless worms symbiont microbial communities from Max Planck institute for Marine Microbiology, Germany - Olavius sp. 2 HERON... ...
TTAAAATTGTGTTTAATCTGTGTGTAGGAGCCTACTATAGATTAAACAGATTAAACACAACTTTAACTAGAAAAAGATGCACAGGGCAAGTGTTGCCCAGTGCGAAGTATCGGCCTACGCGCCTAGTTGTAGACGCTGCGTAGCGACGCATTGGAAAGAGCAGACACGGCGGTCACAAAATTGCAAATGGGTTATTGAGGGTTTGTCAGCTGGATACAGAGAGATTATAAGTTTATAAACATTTGAGACATGGGGAAAATCAGCAATAGCTATGAAATGTTTAAATGCGTGCAAGTCTTCGGTTGATCGGATTAAGATTTGTTCTCATTGCAACGATGTTACGATCTCACGTTATAGCCCTGTTATAAATGCAGTACGAAATACATTAAAAAGACACAGTACTTCAGATTTTTTAGAATTCGGCATTTCTGTTTATGCAAAGCTAGGGAAGCAGCTCTGTTTACTTTTTCTCGCTAAAATTCAGCATCGGTTGATTATCAATATCTGGCGGAAGAGTTGTACTGTATAGCGCCAGTCATGCATCACCGGAAAGTGCGGAAACCGTCCAGGAATAATTGTTAACGTAACGAGCGAACGTCATCTGAGCAAAATGATGAATCAGTTCGAGCTGCGCAAAAATGAAGTAACGAAAAATTACGTTCCGTCTGCTGCTAGAATATTCATGGAAATCGAATCACACTGTTGGCTGGCTACATACCTATCACAGGCGGCGCGAAAATAATCAGTGTAGTAGTGTCTCGCAGTACTCGATCTTCATCTGTTGTATAGACCGTTGCCATCCTTGCTCAACCACCCTTGCAAGGGCGCCGAGTTTTCGGGTGCAATGAGTGCGAATACATCCACTGAAAAGTTCAGTGTTACGTAGAACAATTAGTAGGCCTAAATAGTAATACAAATTTAACTTGCCAATTGTTATGTGATAATGTAACTGCATGAAAATATTGTTGCGCTTTTTAAATATAAACCTATCTCTTACGCAGAAACAATCTGTAGATATTAAGGCCCACCTCATAATCATCAAAAAACTTATACGTGATTACAGGGTAATAATATATTATATAAATGGCGATAGTGCATGTAGACACTATAGGCGGATCTCTAGCTCGAGCCAATTGGTTTGGTCCAAAGGTCGGCGACCACCTGGCGCTGTTCTGCGTTCATCGAATGAACCGGGTGCACTCTCGCAATGGCTGTGCCGTGATGACAGCACCATAAACATCGTCCTTGGTATTATTAATTATTGTTATTATTTTTGGACGTGGTACTTAGTGTAGCAACAAAGCAAATCTTTAAATTCAGAAAGTCACGACGCATAAACGCCAGCAGTCGGAATTAGGATCTAAATTTTCAGCAGACATGATCAAACACAACTTCTGCAATAAATGCTCAAAAATTTATTATCCAAAATATCAATTGCAGAACTGACACATAACAGCCTAAACTTTAACTATGTCTTTCTTTTTGTACCTTTCATTTTATAACAAGATATACTTAAATCTAGCAGTGTCACTTATTTCTCACGAAATATGCAACAAAAAGAATGCATTTTTGATGTCACATGATTACGTATATATTCACACAAAATACTTCAACCATGACAACTATTTTATGCACCCATATATCAGGATCAAAATCATAAAAGTGGTTCAATGGTGTCATTTTGACACTTTTTAGTAACTGTACAAAATAATATTACACAGTAACACCTTGGCACACATCAAATTTACTACAATATGACAAGAATTGAATGACAGACCAGTGAACGATCTGAATAATTATCAGCAACGGTGACATTTACTTATTTTTACTACAATATCACAATTACTGTTTCGACTTCTTTTGGAACTGATGTAGTAAGATTCATTACATGTACTCGGCAACACACCTACACTGTGACAAATGTACAAAATATAAAAATATTGATTACTGTCAGTGTCATTCATTACGTGCACCATGCACACTTGGTTCCTTCCAGAGCTTTGATATTTGTTGAGAGCACTAAGTATCTCGGTGTATACCTGAAGTCTGATGTGAAATATTCTTGTTCATATGGGCATGTGACGTTACGAGTTTGTAGTTGCTTCAATGCTTTGTTCAGCAGCAGAAAGGCTTCTAATATTCCGAGTTAGTTACTACTGAATTATTGAAAACCGTCTGTTATACCAGTGTTGACCTATGCACTAGAAGTAACCGACCCAAGCAGCACTGTTACTTCAATGCTAAATAACTTGACAAACAGAGCCGTTTGTAAAATTTTCAATTGCTATGACAGTGATACTGTTAACAGTGTGAAATACTTTCTGTAGGCCTATGTTTATGACATATGAACCTGTATTGAGAAAGACGGTTAACGTTTCTTTATAGATCCAGTCTTCTGGACAATAATGTGTTGCAAACTCTCTTAAAGTGTTGTAATTAGGTTTTACCGTTGAGTATTTTAGTTATGTGTGTTTTAGTATTTCTGATGACGTGGCTGTCTTTTATGAAGAAATAAAGATATATATCTATACACAAGCGATGTTGGAAGACAGGATGAGAGGAAATCCAGCAATCAGTAGAAAGCAGTGGCACAGAGTCAGCTGTTACTACAATGTGCAGCTGGAATGCTACTGGCCAGGTCCTGACAGACTCTTGTCCATGAACTTTCTCTTTGCAAAGCACATCCACCACTGACAACCACAGACATCATCAATCAATCAATCGATCAATCAATCTATCCATCCATCCATCCACCACTTAATCAAAAACACATTTATACAGCACCATATGTAACGAGTGAATCAGAGGTGCATAAACACCATCAACGTCTTTGACAGAGTCAACCGCTACATTCAGCCTTTATCTTACTTTAAGTCCTAAGTGAGGTACTTTACTCAATGCAATATGCCATCAAAATCAACACCATCACCGTAATCTATACGAAAAACTATTATAAATGGATCTGGATGGGATCCAACCAGAATCTAATCAAATGTTCCTGGTTCTTTCCCCACATCTAAAATTTTTTTAAAATTTCTGGCTCCAGATCCAAATCAGACGCAGATTATATCCAGACCAAAATCAACTGTACTCTGGCCATGTTGCATCCCTCTAAAAAATTTCACCAAAATGCATTCATAACTTTCTGTTGTAATCTTGTGGATGGACAGACAAACAGACACAGGTAAAAACATAATCTTCTTCCTTAGGTGGAGGTAATAAATAAGTAACAAACCAGGCGGTATCTACAACTTCTGATTTCCATTTTTAACCGGCCAATTTTTCCGGACTTACTCCAAGTTTGGCTGGGTTCGCCAAAAAAACTTGGGAACTGGCGGGGCAGAAATTTCTACAGGACATACGCTCTTCCAGCAACTCAAGCATCAGTGCCGAAGCACTTGTATCTGTAATTATATCACTCACATCAAATACAGCAAGACAAGCACAAACATGACAGAACATCACATCAGATTCCATAACACAACACCAACATGCTGCTGCTGCTGCTATCGCCATCATCACTACTAGTATTTTCAAATTTTGTTTAACCCCCAAATTTTTCTGGAGTTACCCAATATTAGGCCGTGTCCCCTAAAAGCGAACTTCTCTTCTTCTTCTTTAGTGATCTGCTCAATGAGCTTGTTCTTATTGTTCACCAGACGCTCCTATCTTCAGCTGCTTCCATCAGATCTGCATAATTCTTCATTTCTAATAAGTTGTCTACCAGCTGAATCTGTCTTCTTCCTCTTCTACTTTTGCCTAACATCCTTCCATCTAATATGTCATGCAGTATTCTGTCATGCCATAACACGACTCAGCCACTTGCACTTATGACACCTACTATGTTTAAAATCTTTCTATCTTCTTGGACAACAGTGTAACATTTCTTCATTTGACTTTCAGGAATTCTTAACGCAGGACGTTTTACAGGCCGATGTTCTTCCTGCTACCCAATCAACAGCATCAAAGCACCGAACAGCAACACTGCATAACATGAAATATGGCATATCACAAAAACATCGATCACTTTACGGCCAAAATGTGACAAACAAAGGCCTGCAATTTGTCACGGACATGTCTCTCATGCCATTGCATACCTGTCTCGATCTGTCACATGATTCCAGCCGGCTATAAAGCCTGCGACGCGGAGAACTACTTCCTCTCCGGGGGCGTTGCTGGGAGCGAGCATGCTGTAGTCATAAAGTGTTGTCGGTTGGCTGCGTGGTCATCCGTGACAGTCATAGTATTGTCTGGATTGATATACAGTATTATTTAGTCTTATTACTATCTTAGTCTTATTATTTAGTTGGCTGCTTGGTCATCCGTGACACAAATCTTAATCACCATCAAAAAAGTGCAAACAACCTTGCTCGGCTTGTCTGTTTCAGGGTCGAAAACTCTGTCACAAATTCTGACGCCCATTTCCTGTCGGAGCTGCTGGATGTAAGATCTCATCGTGTCTTCACACAGCACAGTTTACACACTAATCAGTTCTTAAGAAATCCATTCAAAACTGAGATCAACAATAACTAAGCTGAGGATGAGGAGGCTGCAGTTGCCAAGTGGCTAAAAATTGTATGGCATCGACAGCCTAACTTGAAAAGACAATGCTGCTGCTGGTGCTGCTCCTACTACTACTACTACTACTACTACTACTACTACTACTACTACATCGTGGGCCATAAAAAACGTGCCACTTTATTTTGGACCATAACTCTCATGTTTCTTGGTGCACTTCTACACTTCTTGCTGCTGGCGCTGCTACTACTACTACTACTACTACTACTACCACTACCACTACCACTACCACTACCACTACCACTACCACTACCACTACTACTACTACTACATTGTGGGCCATAAAAACGTGCCACTTTATTTTGGACCATAACTCTCATGTTTCTTGGTGCACTTCTACACTTCTTGTGCCAATGGAAACAGTCTACATGGAGTTACAAAATCTTTACCCTAACTGTGTCCCCACACTACCTGATAAAACTAAAACCAAATAAACCAGCACATTTTGAAGTCAGTCGTCACAGTATTTTATTACTACTCAACAGCAAGATTGTGGAAGAATGAGTCTGTGAGCTAAGTGAGCTGTTTTTACAAGTTGTGTTCAAAATATCCACCGTTTGCACTGACACACACATTCCCACAGGTTTTTGATCAAAATTTTATCTTCAAAACTCAACATATTTTATTTACACTAAAGTGAACTTTCATGACGTTCGATATGACGCAGTTATGACGTCATCAGCTGATTACGAAAAACTAAGTAAGTAAATTGTAGAATATTCATTCCCGTTTTCATCGGGAGTGAAAATTGCAGATCACCACCAAAATCAAATCAACTGGTCCTTGGGCATGCACCACCCCTATAAAAATTTCACCAAAATCTGTTCGCAGCTTTTTCGGATATTTCACATGCACACACACACACACACTGACTGCTACGAACACAACCCCCTCGGTGGAGATAGCAACATCAGTTAGTTAAGTTCTCTCACAAACACTGACCTTCCTCCTGCCTGTTAGCTGGCTTGCTGTACATGGCATTCAGAGGAAACTGAGCTTCACCAGGCAGGAAGAATCGACTGATAGCCAGAGTATGCATCTCCTTCAAACCCTCATTCTTGGACTTGCACTGCAAACAGTTTCACCAGTCAGTCCGTCAGTCAGTTAGTCACTGCAAACACTCACAAGTTACAACAACTAGGGTTGGTAACGATTAAAAATTTTTTAATAGTTAACTATTTGAAAATTAACGATTAATTAATAGTTAACTTGTATACAAGTATAATGCCCAGACAGTAATTTACTTTATTAACACATTTTAAATTTTAATTCCATGTTCAACGTTAAACCACGCAAATTACAGAGTTCCATACAACTACGAGCCAAAGAAAGTTAGCGACACCAGTCCCGAAGGCAAAGGAGCATGTTAACAGTCTGTGGATCGAGTGCAGCACGTCTTTTGTTCACTATATAACCAGTATGAAGTAAGTAAGTAACAAGTCGAATCGATTAATCGTTAAAAAATTTTTAATCGTTAAAATTGTTTAATAGTTAACGATTAAATTAATCGTTAATATCCACAGCTCTAACAACTACTACTGCCACCATAACTAGTACCACTCAGTGCCAGATTAAGACTCTGGAGGCCCTGGCACACTGAGAAATTGAGGCCCCTCTCCAAATTTTAAAATTCCAAAAAATCGATTTTCACTACAAAATTCTGTAATAATATTACAATGACGGGTACTGAATTACAAAGACTGTCAAAGAAGTACACAAAATTACAACAAGTAAACAAGTATTTCCAGAATTTCAGAAAATTAAATGAATTTTTTAAATAAAAAACTCAATGTGTGTGAACTATCTTCATTTTTGGTATATTTCATAAGTATAAAAATTATTACGGTGAAGTTATGAGACCCCCGAGCTCAGAGGCCCTGGCGCAAGTGGGCCACCTGCGACATAGTTAATCCGGCACTGGTACCACTACCAATATGATACTGCTGCTGCTGCTGCTACACTGTCAGTCAACATAAAACAGCCATGAAGTCTTTTTCTGATAACACTGGCAAATATGAAATGATCTTAATAATACTTTCACTGCTGCATTCTGAAATAAACCAAGGAAGAAGCTGTTATATAATCTTGCACAAGAAACTTGCACGAGTTTCTTGTATCAAATTCTGATGCAAGTTTATGCATGTTCTTCTACAAGAAACGTTCACAACAATGACAGCCGACCAATAAGACCTCGTAATTTCAGTCATGTGGAAGCAAGCTTCTTGCACGGAATACAGCTGTGCTCTATTCGGCACAAGAAACTTGCACAAGAAAAAACTTGTACAAGAAACCACGTCAGACATACGAGTTTCTTATGCAAATCGACTTTTACAAGATTCCTGTGCAAGTTCATGACCGTGAGTCACCAGCATTACTGTGACACAGTAATGTCTGAAAATGCTTCCCCAACTTGAGTATCAGTTTGTCAGCTACGGTAGTTATTTGTTAAAGGGACTTGACGAAGCCAGATGGCTTCAGAAGAGATGAACCTTCTGCAGCTTCTTGAGACACTCGGTGATGTACAGTGTCAAGTAGATCAATGTACGATCAGCTTCACTCTGACAACAACAAAGCATCACCCACTGTTAAGATGGCATGCTGCTGCTGCTAGCACCACCACAATTACTACTACTACTACTACTACTACTACTACTACTTATGGGTTACTCGGTGGCATAATTGTTAGGGCGTCGGACTTGCGATCTAGCGGTCGTGGGTTCGACTCCCGGCCAGGCTGCTATCGGGCTACCTAGGTCTACTCAGCCTTTCATCCCTCCGGGGTAGGTAAATCGAGTACCAGCCTGGTTGGCTGGGGTTATGGTGGGGCGCGTTCGCTTGTGTCAGGTAACACTGTGATCCCATATGGCAAGTGACGCCCCATAGCTCTGAAATGGATTCCCATGAAGAGCTATATCTGGCTTTAACCTTTTAACCTCTGCTGCTGCTGCTGCTGCTGCTGCTACTACTACTACTACTACTACTACTACTACTACTAGTAGTTATGCTGCTACTGCTGCTGCTATCACAACCACAACAACTACTACTACTACAACACGACTCCATCACCACTACTACTACTAGTTGTGGTAGTATTAAATGTCAAATATCAAATGTAAATTTATATAGCGCATTCACATAAAAACCTCTAATGCACTATATTAGTAGTAGTAGTAGTAGTAGTAGTAGTAGTAGTAGTAGTAGTGATAGATATAAGGGCTCTGACAGCACAAACCTCTGCTGAGACTAGTGCTGTCACCTGGCGAATGAGACTGACTTAATACAATCTGCTACAAATATACTTTTAAAAATTCCTGGATCCAGATCGTGATCCGGATCAACACTAAAATCACTATCACTTGGTCCTTGGGCCTCAAAACAATTTCATTAAAAATCTCTTCATAACTTCTTAAGTAACCTAGTGGACAGACAGACAGACAAACAGACTGAGGTAAAAACTTAACTTCCTTTATTTAGCAGAGGTAATAACAATATCGAAAGTTGTAATTCACTGACTTATTAATTCACTTCTACACAAGCATATTACCTTATTTACTTTTAGTAGCATACTAACTAATCCAAGTCTGCTATATTATACAAGTTTCTAATCACCCTCTGTTTTTGTTTAATCATCCCATTTTTTCCAGAATGGCTCCATTTTAGGCTGGTCCACAAAAGTAAACTTTCTGGAATCATTGTGGCAGTATTTTTACAGGCCGGATGCCCTTCCTGTCACGCAACCAACAGTGTCAAAGCACTGAAGAATGACAGTATTCCTAACTGGGAACAGCATGCTGCCACCATGTTGTCACATGAGCCAGAATCACTGTTGTGAGTTTGTGACACAAGTTTCTAATAGCTCTGTTTAATGTGTACTGTTATTCTTTTGCAAGTTTATCAAACTTGTCTCATGACGTTTGACAAAAATGCATATAGACAAACAGTTACAATGTGTTTCATTTCACTTCACACGTTATACAAGAATCGTAACAACAAATTACCTTTATTTCATAGTTGCGAAAAAACACATTCGCCTTGAAAAACTGGAGAGCTTCGTCGATAATGTCGAAATCAGAAGCTAAAGCCAACATAAGGAAACATCACTGATCTTCAGGACATATTTGCACATTTACAAAACACTGCAGCAAACACAGCAGCCTAAAAATCAGCTTGAAAAAAACTGATCCAAACAGATGGTTTTTTTCATGGATAACTAGCCTGCTAAATCCATTGGCTGCCAGTACTGGAACTTTGCTGTCATATTCCTATAAGGAAAGAAACTTCAGTGGTGCAGCCACACCAGGTGAGATATCAGGTGAGATAGGTACCATTCTACACAGCAAATGGCCCAATCTGTGACCTGAAAAATAGATAAGCGCTATCTTGTACACGAGACTTTGGTCCCAGTGCTGATGGCGGGTGTTCCATAAAAAGTAAACCACCAAATTCCATTAACTTCACTAAATACTGTCTCATTTACCAAATTCTTTCACTGTCCCATGTGGCAGTAAATTTGTAAAAAAAAACTGATCATTAAAGACCTCATCACACCTCAAACATTTCACTATACCACCTTATGAATATACATTAGTATTCAAAAGATGACATTAATATTTCACATGGCGACGCATTTGCGGTGTTGAATGTGCCAGTGAAATAATTTCAAAAGTTGATCGATATCTGATGACGTTATGACAAAAGCTTAGTGGCTTATACGACATATCAGACTTTGGCCCCCACTCTGGAAGGTCCGGCATCTGGCCATTTTGGCAAATCTGGCGAAATCTAGCACCAGCCAAAAGTTTAGCCAGGTTTGGACGGTTTAAGCCCTAGTGCAGTACCGGTAGTCCTTACTACTTGCAGCTAAAAGTAACGAAACTAGTTGACTTGTCACCATTTGAGTGATTTGATCACTTGATGCACTCTCAATAGCAATGCACTGAACTAACATAATGAGACTGGACGATCACAAAGTGTTCATTTATACTTTCCTGTTAGTGTACATTTATGATAATGGGTGAGGTCAAGTTCCGCTAAGCAAAAAGTCTTAGACTAAATGCTTAGACACATGAGTCTTAGCTGAATTCTAAAGTTCCGACTTAAGTCGGAGCTCAGATTAAACTTTAGTCTTAGCGGTAAACTGTGTTGTTATTGTGGACAGTATTAATTTAAACTGAGAAAAAATTAACAAGCTTTTTTATTTTTCATTCAGTATTTTCTTATTTTACATGCCATGAACTTTGCCGGTTGCCCGGAGATGTATTTTGTTTTAAGACCTAACTTGACCTCTGTTTGGTCTTAGACTGAAGTTAAGCACTAAGACTTAAGACCAAAATGCATTACTTTATCATTGGGAATTCCCAGCAAATTGTTGCCGAGTTCCGCTTAACTTTGGTCTTAGCAGTCGTGAGTTAAGTCACGACTAAGACAAAAGTCTATGACCAAAATTCAGTCTAAGAATCTTAGACCCAGTCTTTGTCGCAAGGTCAAGTTCAGTCTTAAGTTGGGTCTTATACCAAACTTGGGTCTTAGACTTTTATCTTAGACTTTTTGCTTAGCGGAACTTGACCTCACCCAATGTTGTGTGATTTGACTTAGACTGTAGAAAACCTGTGATTATGTTACGTATGTGGAGTAATTTCTGCCTAAATCCAGCCATGGCCGTCACCCCAGCTCTGACTGGCTTTGAGGATGTAAGTCCGGCTGAATCTGGCTCCAGCTGTATAAACAGAAAACTGAAAGCCAGTAAATCCCTAATGGCTTACTTCTTTGGTTTTTCTGTATGCACAAAATACTACGGCTGCAAAATGCAGGAAAAATTCATGGCAGACAGTGAAAAATTTCAGACAGCAAATGTACTGCGAGTAAAAAAGTAAGTAATTAATGTAACATAGCTAACTGACTGTCTTTGGCTGCTGGGCCTTTGAACTGAGTTCTCAAAGGCAACAATGCCATGTTTCCAACGACCTGTGGTGGTCTGGTAAATTGAGAGTGGTATGCCTACAAACACAATGTATGTCAAATATCATTATTCTCAGACTATTAGTCACTGCCGGTAAGAGTTTGACTCACGTACAAGCAGCATGCTCACCTTTTATATTAACTGCAAACATTTACACACATTATTACGTATTATGCATAGCAACATGATGCAAGTGTAGTGTTGGGACGGTTACCGAAACCGGAACCGAAACCGCCGTTTTTTGGCAAAACCGAACCGAAGCGAAACC
>Ga0209679_1001190_pt1 | contig 10804 bp, 9 predicted proteins | sample WorMetHEROISLAND_4_FD_187408 | JGI IMG/M metagenome (GOLD analysis project Ga0209679, IMG submission 187408) | Marine gutless worms symbiont microbial communities from Max Planck institute for Marine Microbiology, Germany - Olavius sp. 2 HERON... ...
ATGTTCGACAGTGGTCGCATCTTGTAGATGAGTCGTGAACAGCAAGACGTGCAGTCGTTCGCTGACGGCAACCTACAACATGAACTAGACCTGTCGAATTGACGCGTTAATTAACGCGTTAACGCGCGATTAAAATAATTAATCGCGCGATTAACGCGATTAAAAAAATAAATCGTTCGACAGCTCTAGTACATAGCAAAACAATGGTAAAGGCAAACTGAAAAGGTACATATAACTTGAAGTTATATAAAGATCATGTATTCTAAGATAAATAAAAGTAATTTTACTGCCACTAAATTTTATCTAATAAGCCTCAATGAACCACAGAGTAGAGAAACCCAACCTTGGCGTTGATCAGTGACCTGGCCTGGCCTTGTTCCACCAGGACGCTGATCTTGCTCATAACCTGGCTGTCCAGGCCGTGCTCCAGGATATGCTGAACCTGGTGGTGCTGGAAATTCGTCTAGCACATAACCAACAAATTACAAGAAACTCACCTCCAATATAATCCAGAATCGTACCAATTTCCACTGAAGCACAGATCCTACTCTACATTATGAAAATTTTCTGCATACAACCAAACTCTAAGACTTATGGCTGAAATAATAAATTTGCACTATTACCTTGATCACGGCCAGGACCTCCAGCACCACCTGGAGCTCGGCTTCCAGCTAAGGCCGCAGCACGTGCCGCCTCATTCGCTGTGCCTATACAACAAACAACTTTTCTACAAAACATCGTCAGACATGTTGTAACACACCCAATAACACTTTGTTGTAACTTTATTATTACTTGGTATTTCTCAGTTAAAATTAGTCAGCTTTTACTGAATTCCATTACGTTCCCTATTGAGAGAAGACAACAAAGAAAACAATGATATTGTTAAATGTTGCCAAACACAGTAGACATTTTCTGCAGATAACATGCCTTTTCTAGCCGTCGAAGGGGACTGTGATGGGGAATCATCAGTACCTGCAATGCATCATGCCAACACAGACAATAGTAGTCATGCAACACAATCAACATGCAATGTAGTTTGATAACAGCAGGCATGCATGTTACACGGCAACGCAGTACAAGTCAATTGTTAGAAAACATCAAACACTATATGCCAAAAAATGCAACATGGATACAATGCAAGTAAGACAGAATGCAACACAATGCATGCCTGGAGCTTTCTTCCGCTGCGCGAATAATACTTCAGGGTTTTTGGATGGATCGACCACGTCTGCATCGGCTCCTGTCATACAAGAAGATTTATCACCAAAACATTTTTGTTTAATTTAGTTTTTAATGAACATCGACTGGCCCGCCATTAGTGCCTCTAAAGTTACAAGTTCACTGCACTAGTTAAATTCAATTTCAGGTGATAATTTTACAACGATTTCAATGTACTCATATTTCACACCTACATTTAAATAAATCTTTAAAACAGATTTAAGCTGCTGAACAAGTTTTAATTCTGTATGCTAACAAAGACAGTTTCAGCAGCTGATCAATACTCGAATGTATGATCAAAATTTACTGGCATGATTAACAGCAGTGAGTGTACAAAGAAGAAAGCGCATGCCTTTACGGCCCGTCTTTGGAGATATTCCAGTTCCACCACCGACATACACAACTTCAATTGGCGCTAGTTTCTTTTCCTCAGCTTCCTCCTCTGAAATGATTCAATAACTATTCAATGTCAGCTGGTACAGTGACACACAGGAAATTCAGGAAGTTAACCTGACCATGGACCTAACGGTCATTTACACTGGACAGCTTAATTACTACAATTATAATGTAAGTTTTGAGAACAGATTGAAAGCATGTGAGAATATTCTTGTAAAGCGCATTATACTGTTTAACCTGTGATATTTACAGCTCATTTAGTTTTTACATGGTACTCTTCTCTTTTTGTTTCTGTGTGTTGTATATTTTTTCTGAATTCTGTCTGTCTCTGTCCGTGTTCTTACATGGATCTATGTGGTCTGATTCACACAAATATGTATGTATAATGTGTTACAGGTACAAGAAAGGAATGATGACAAAATAACAAGTAAGAGTTTATTTTTTATCAATATTTTCTGTTCTAGTTAATTTCTCGTCAGTTTTCTCTTCCAATCAGATAATATGATTAGAAAGCATGATAAAATAGATCAATGCCTTGCTGCTTGCGACTGGGAGGTGCCTTCTCAGTTATGTTTGTAACATAGACAATCTCGAGAGGCTTTTTAGATGCATCATCTGCAAACAGCCATGACGAACAAACAGCCACGTTAATCTACGCAACAAATTACATGCACATCATCAGTATACAATGCACATTTCAGGAAATGCAGCAGGTTTTATACATATACAGCTGAGCAATAAAAGTCATACGTAACTACCAGTTTTGGAGGCAGGGAAGGTAACAAGCTAGTCGTCTATCAGTGTGATCTATCCCCAATTCAGATTAAAACTGATTCATCCATACGGCTTATCAATTTTAGATGCCTTAGATTCAACTTTATCCACTATCATGATTATCAGTTGTCTACAACATTAATCTGACTCATGTGAAGACCAGGAACTAACTGGGAGTTCTAAAACCAAGGAAGTCGGAATAACTTGACAATGCACCAAATATCTGCATACCCACAGACAAATTCTGGAAAATAACTGTGCATTAAATTTATGTACCTCGACAAACAAACTTGTTCAATTTTAATGGATCTTAGAAAATGTGACAGAACACTGCTTTCTAATGCTCTGCTGCATCAGTAAAATATTGGTTAGTTACATCACAATCAGTCATTTCAACAGTCTCCATGCAGTTATCTAACAACAATAACAAATACTTCATTCAGTCAATCGGCAACATGAAAATTAACATCAGATCACACTCAGCACACAAACACACAGCACTCAGTGAAATGAACAACAAACTGTGAGTGAATAATATGTGCAGTAATTTACACCATATGAACAGAACTTCTCCGCACTGCTACACTTTGCAAAGCATTAACCAATAAACGATGTGGTATTATGTAAATTAGAAATGATTTGGGCATTTACAATCAAAACTGTACAAATACTGGTTGCTCATATAGTATAAAATATTAATCAAAAATATCACTCACAGTTACATGAAAGACATTACATGCAACAGGATCATCATTAATAATGCACATCACTTGCTACCAAAACCAATGAATGATGCACATATGCATGGATAAGTTAACGAGAGAGTTACAGATTTCTGCATAGCATTATACCTGCGCCAGGTGCATTCCAGCCGCCCCTATATCCTGCAGAAGCAAAGCACACTGACAGCAGTCAGAAAAAAACAGTAAGCAAGAAAAACAGTGATTAATGACAGCATGATCTGATCTGCCATCCAAGAAAGGCATCTGAATCATTTACTTCTTTATCTGAAAGTGAAAGCAGTACAGCATAAACACACTGCAATACTTGCACTTGCATTAGTCAGCCATTAGTTACTAGCAGATGTTAAGGAAAAGCAAAAAGTACCATATTCAAAGCAAATATATGTTAAAACATTCTCACTTTACTTTCAGCTTTCACCAACACTCCAACAGCACAATTATATATCTCATCCAGTTTAAAAATTACCCAACTTACATACTTTTGTAATAATTAATACACAACAATGCTGACTATACTTGTCCCAAATTAGTTTGGTACACAATTTTTAGTCAGCATCATCTGTAAATCCTGAAAAATGCACTATAAATACAACAGTAGGATAAAGTATATACGATTTCAGACTTTTACACAGACAAACAAATGGACACACACACACACATATACAGTGCACACACAGCGTTCTAATGACCATTTTCCAGGTGGACCTTGGTCAGCCAATTGCCTTTTTTTCTTCTCCATTTGTTTCTATTTCTTTCTGTTTCATTTACTTTTCTTTCCACTGAACTTCCATGGACATTCTCCTCCTAGTTCCATCACCTCTCTCATCAAAACAATGCTTGACCAAATCAGCATTATCTTTACTAGCAACGTTCCCGGTCCAAGGCCGGGAACATTCACCCCTGCGCAACGGCCTGGGCGTTACCATGGCTGCAGCGTGTTACGGTACCTACGCCCGAGAAATCTCGCTGCTAGTTTTGCTGCTGCCACGGGGGCAGCAGGAGTGACGGCAGCATTCGCCGGAGCCAATCAGCGTGCTGCGGCTGCGCACGCTCGGCCAATCAACACCTTAGGTGATGACCAACACTTCTGCATGAGGACCAACACTATCTGCATTACATTACGATGTTTACACGTCCAAAACACCAAGCTTAATCTACACTTCTCAATCACAAAGCTCATTGGTTCCAATATCAACAACTCTCTTTAATCTCTGCATTTTCTTCCTTTCTTTCAACATAAACAAACATCCATCTTGTTATTCACATTTCCGTGCCCCGTAACTTAACTTACATATGGAACATTTACCATAAAAAGAAATAAAGCATTACAGTGCTGTAACACGAAAAATGCACCAATGACAAGCAAAGCCAGAGACAAGCCCCTTAAATGAGTAAGCAGTAAAAGTCGACAGCTGCAGACTAAATGCCATTTACAAATTCTCTGTTAAACTGACAGCCACAAATGCACAGAAAAAATGAAAATTAGCAGGCCAATGCACTGCACTTTAGCTCAAGGGAAGACATATTACTGCCTTCAGGAGGTTGGTTCTGCTGAGGCCCTGTTGCTAATCCAGCCCTACCGCCTTCATATCCAGAATAGTCACCTCCACCTGAAACGTTCCATGCAGCTCAAAATATCTACACTTCTTCAGCATCATTTACAATGTATTAAGTTATCTCTTACAGCCACTAATCATGATTATTACCAGCCAATAAACCAGAAAGTTACAGAGAACTATGTATCAGTTCTTCTGTCTGAAAAACATGAGCACAATAGTGATGAAAAGACCTATTTAGTAGCAGCATTACCAACCTGGCGCCCTCTGTTGCTGCTGGTATGTTTGGTTGTACAGTTCAGCAGGTTCACCATATCTTCCCGGACCACCAGCTCCATATGGCTTTGGTGCAGTTCCCGGGGGCACTCTCCTGTCTCCGGCTCCAGCACCCTACACAGTGATGCATTAAGTCCATTCATATCAATAACACAAAACACCAGAAATCAGAGCATCAGTAACTGAGCATACAAGACACTAAATCATGCAGCACTGGCACTTTATTCCCATCCAAGGACACAAACATCACATAATCGTGCATCATGATCATACACAGTAACTGCAATAGTGATCAAGCAAGGTGTGTTAATTCCAATCAATACCACAAAACTAGGACAGATGTCGGTGCCGAGTGCCGACATGATATGTGGCCGTCCACCTTGTTTGCAGTCAGCACCTCAGTCGTTGCACTCCATTGGCTGCCCATAAGTAAACAATGATTTGCTGTGGAGGTTTTTGACGTCTGCTGACCTTGACCTTTGACCTTTTCAACTGAAACTGGCATTCCACATACTCATGCCCTGGGGAATGTTTATCACATTTCGATTTTTCTGCATTTTTCATTTTTTTGTTTTCAAGTTACGAGCCTGTACGAGACAGATGGACACACGGACAGACGGATGGACAAGATGCGTAAAGCAGCCTATAGGATAAACTGTGCATCATTATCACTAAACACAAAAATGCCAGATATAACCAATGATACAAACATCAAAGAGTCAAATTAACATTCAAGTGGTCTAACTTTGCAGTAAGCATACAGTACAGGTGTAAAGAAATGTCAGTAATTACAGGTTTAAGAAACTGAAAAATGACCAACCTGACGATACATTCCTGAGCCGTCATCTACTGGCTCCATCTGACCTTGATACATGCGTGACGGTGCTGTACCGCCATCTCTCTCCTGCGTGGGATACATCTGTCGGCCACCACGAGGACTACCTTGCTGCATTCCTTGACCCTGCTGCAATGTGGCATATTGTCCACCAGGTGCTGTGTACGTCATTGGACCTGCCTGCATGCCATGCGCGAGGTCAGCCCGGTCAAACACTTGACCGTACACGGCACCGAAGTCACGGTCAGTGAACGCACACAAATACTGACAAACGTGCGTGTAAGTGTCGCCTTCTCTTATCGGCTCATTTGCATACACCTCCAAGCCATACTCGCCAACCGTCGGCAAATGTACCGTCACAAACACCTTCACACACAGAATGCAATCATCCTTTACCATACATCGCCACTTCCCCTTCAGTTCTTCAACACTGTTGGTTGAATGACAGGAAGTGCATCCAAACTGTAAGCAGTTATGCTCTAACAATTCCAAAAAAGTTCAATTTTAGGAATCCAGCCTAACTTGGGAGAAACTGACTGATTAACAGAAACCAAAACGAATAGTAGCAGATGTTGTGACCGTGCAAAACAATGATCTTACATCACAATAACAAGCAAACACAATTTCAAAAACTCCACTTTAGTTTAAGTTCCATAATTACTCTTCTAAAAAGCATACTTACTATTTTTACTATTTTTATATAGGCAACTTTTATTTTCATAACATCCTTTTATTCCATATCAACGAAAATGAGTTTTCACAATAATGTCAGAATGTGAAAACCTGATTGTCCTGTTCTCTCATCGTCACAGCATTGTCAAGCACATCTTCCGTCATTCCATCCTTGACAAGTCGAGCGTACAGTCGGACATCTCGAGATTTTGTAAATCCGATCTCTGCTCGGCCATTTGGTGCAGCGAGCAGAGCAGTTTTATGACTCGCGATTAGTCCGTACTGGCGAACTGGTGCTCCGACACCCCAATTGGCATCAGAGCATTGTGGGAATGGACGTATGTCAGCAGCCGCAGCATCACAAATTATCTTGTACTCACATGCAGCTTTGAAGACGTTCTCAATCTTCACTCTTTCATACACCTGTCAACAAAATTCAAAGCCCTGTCAGTATGATAACTGTATGACCTAAATATGTAACAGCATACTTCATTATTGCTAAAAATAGTCTGAGGCAATGATGACAAACAATGATGAACAAACACTGTGCTTACAGAACTTGTAGAAACTACTGCCAATATAAAATGATATAAAAAGGAGCACCCTACATGCAGATGTGTACTTTATAAACTTTCCACGTCGCAGCAAATACATCCTGAAAAAAGTTGGATTAAAAAGTTGGATAAAATTGGTGTTTGTCTTGTTTCACGGCTGGCAGCATCACGAAGGACACCTACATCTGTAATCTGCATTTCACTATGTACTACCAGCCTAACCCGGAGTAACTACAGAATAATGGGCTAGTTGAATAAAAATGAGAGTCTGTGTGTGTGTGTGTGTGTGTGCTGGTGGAAATGGTCCAACATCTGAACACCTTGATCAAATTCCAGCTGTGTACTATTCAGAGCAGAGTTTATCTTCCTTTTCCCATTATTATTATCCATGCTGTTTGCCGAAAACATACGGCCACTTGTAAGATAAGGCAATTAGCAGAATCTCACATATAGCATTATCAGAATATAATTAGTGAAGTATCCTATTTCATACCAAGACTTTTCTAATGAACTGAACTAGTGTCCCCAGCAAATATGTCTACAAGTGAACAGTAACTTTGTAACTTAATAGCTTAAACAGATAGCAAACACGCAAGTCGACCAAAAACTAGTAGAAAAGTAATAAAGTACGAAATGTTGCATGCCACTAATAGCCACCTGCTGAGCAAACACGGTGATGTAGTAATTTCCTTCACGTGGTGAACGGAAATAAAATGTTACACGATTCTCGGTCGTCTCCTGAATAACGTAACGCTTCAAAGGCACGCCCTAAATCACACATCAATTGCATAAGAATTAATAACAAAGTTTTTGTAGTATAAAACCCAAGTAATGTTATGACTCATGTAATTCAAAACCTGCACTCAAACACACGTTTTAACGGCCATTTTCCAGGCAAACCTGGGTATGCCCCCTTGGCAGATGGGGGTTGCTATAAGGTACTACAGGCTGTACCCCACCCACTAATATCAACCACTATGCCTAGGGTGTTCTGGTGCGAAGTGTTTACAGGCCGGATGCCCTTCCTGTCGCCCAATCAACAGTGTCAAAGCACTGAAGGCAAAGTAATTATAAACCTGTAACAATTCGAATTCAAGTCAGAATTAATTTCAAGTTCAACAAGAAAGCCTAGCTGACGCAAAGATAAGTGTGCGAGAGCAGTGCGTGTATGAAGACCCCAAGCGAAGAAATCAAAGCTCATCGATGCTACCAATAAAAACAATAATCACGGAGTTTTGTGCTCAGTTTTTATATTTATTTCTAGATTTTTATGTTTTTAAATGCTGTTCTGCTTTCTATTTTGGGCACGACAGAAGTAAGTGCTTAGCCGTCTCCTCCCCTCTGCCACTATGTGGGCAGGTGGGGGACGTATGGTACAAGTATACAAATTTACATCAAGTTATCAGAGAGTGGGGAACATAATACCATGATGCAACATTCACCTGCAAGTGATCAGATCCAGTCTCACCAAACGTCAGCTTGAAAGTAAATGCAGTCGGCTGCGTGAAGCCCAGCGTGATCGTCACAATACCACGCTTGGTAAACACGATGCCACGATTCTGCTGCAGAAACTGCATTCCAATAGAGAAGAAAAATGACTTGACGAGTGGATACTCTTCATACTCTGTCCTTGAACGTGCTGGATGCAGCAGCTGCCAGCTTGTCTCCTCAGGGCAGTGTGAGTAGATCAGCATGCCTGGCTCCGTCAGGAAATAAAAGTCATCATACCTGCATGCACACCACTTGCAACTGAAGGAATATTTTACACGATGTCAACGGAATAACAAAACCAGGAACAACAGTCATTACACCATTACAGCAGTCAGAAGACAATGAAGCAACTCTAGTGCATTATGTGCATGCTGAGAGGACGCTATGTGCTTGATGTGTCACCTAAACAGTTTTATCACAAACATCATGTCATGCATGTACCTGCTCAAATTAGACAGCAAAACTAATGCACGTACTCATAGACAAGGCTCTCAGGTGTGTTTCTCTCAGCCTGTAGGTAGCGTGTTGCCCAGTGGCAGTCCACCAACTGCCAGTTCCCATCAATGAAGACTGCATTCCAGCTGTGGTTAGGAGGCGTACTGGTGATTGGTGCACCAGGCTTATAGTCAACACCTTTTGCCCATCCCGCCATTGTCACACAGTGCATTCCAGAGTAGCTACAATGACAATTATTCACCAACACAATACCGCATAAGGCATGATGTAGTACAATAATAACTTATTTCGTTGTTTAATAGTAACTATTGATGAAAACTACTAATACAGTACAGGCACAAATTAAAATACCACAGAAAAACAGGATGATGTAAATGATTATATACTGAGATGAATTCGGTATCAAAGCATTCAACAGATAAAATAAAAACTGAGGACAAATCTCTCATTTATGCAGTATGATAAAATTTCACGTACACACAAAGGCACTCAAATATCTTGGCATATGTTGTCTTGCCATCCTTGAAGGCACCGATCACCTGCTCTGGCGAGCCAGGGAGTTCCGAATCAAACATGATCGTATAAAGGTTTTTCGTGGTCATCCAGCGGAAAATTGCTCTGCAGCAACAAAAATAAAATCACACAATGACATTCAACAGTAAACAAATGCATAATTGCTAAACACTCGCAGTTCCAGATGCTCAACATGCTAGAAACTGTAGAAACTCCGAATCAGTAGCAAGAAAATTAGATTAGTAACTTAATTGAAGACTGCAAATATTCACTTCCATCACACAAAAATCAATGTGAAAGTTAAAAATTCACTTTAAGAATGCAGAACATCTAAGACCACAGCGTCAATGGCTTTTAAACCAGCCACTGATATAAATGCCGAGACAGACAAAAAAATTTGCCCATCAGGCAGAAGTTACTTAGAATTCTCTACAACTGAACTGTTCTAGCTCAATTATTCTGAACGTTTTCACACCATCTACAGACATTCTATTCAGAACACTGCCAGTTCACAGTGCATGCCTACTAACTTTCTAATGAGTAGGCCTACATACCGAGCTTTCTCCAAATCATTCCAGTGCTTCTTGAATATAAGATTCCACAGAAGATCACGAAAGTTACGATAGTTTGTTCTTGCCTCCTGCACATTACAACACAATACTCTCTGAACCATTTCACAAGTCAAAATAAAAACCATGCATGCACATACACACTTACATATACACAATACACACGTAATAAAAAATGTCTTCCACCCCCACACACACTCAGTTGGTTCTTGTTTAACTGGCACATTTCTGGAGTTACTCAGGTTAGGCTGGGCCCCAAAACTAAACTTTTTGGGAATTGTTGTGGCAGAACTTTTTACAGGCCGGATGCCCTGCCTGTTGCCCAACCAACAGCACTGAACATTGTCTTCAAACCTACACAGAATGTAGAATTGGTATCAGCTTTCGGCTTGAGTAATAAAGATAAAAGATGATGACATAGCAGCATGGAGGCTGGCATGGTCTGAAGGTCGACGGGCGCTTGGTACTGTTCCACATTCATCAATTTAACTCCAGACCACAAACACCGTTCTTGGTATTATTACTATTATTATTATTACAAGCTTTTAACACAAATCCTAATAAACAAATCTGATCAAAATGTTGCCTGTTAGCAAACTCAGCATGCTGTCCAGTGAATGTCACAGACATAGGCCGCGGAAGGTATTCAAAAGTGGGGGGTCCCCTCTTCTTTTCTCCCCTCCCCTCCCCTTCCCTCTCCCTCCCCTCCCCTCCTTCCCTCCCTTTCTCCCTTCTCCCCTCCCCTTTCCTC
>Ga0209679_1001191_pt1 | contig 10804 bp, 7 predicted proteins | sample WorMetHEROISLAND_4_FD_187408 | JGI IMG/M metagenome (GOLD analysis project Ga0209679, IMG submission 187408) | Marine gutless worms symbiont microbial communities from Max Planck institute for Marine Microbiology, Germany - Olavius sp. 2 HERON... ...
TCTTTGCAGTTTTATATCTCCAACCACAAAGTCACCCTTACAGAGTTTATATAAACTGTGCAGTTTTTTAATATAAATTTATATCTAATTGAGGTTTTTCTGGCTCCTTTTTAATTTTACCATTTATAAAGCAATAAAATCTAGTCGCTGTAACTTGTAAGCTTACTTTTATGACAATTATGACTATTATGTCATGATGTCACGACGATATTTTCATCACTAATGGCCCAATGTAATGTGTTTTCGTGTTACAGGTTACAATAAATACCTTACACTTTGAAGTGTTGTCAGTTAATACAACAACACCTACTAGGCTGCGGAATGTAGGGTATTTGGGCATAACAGTGCTGCAGAATTTCGCAAATTGCGCCGTGGAAATTGGCAAAATTTGCCGCGGAAAAACGGGGACGCTGACGATCACCGACATGGTATGGCATGTTTGTTCCATACGGTAAACAGAAGTAAGCAGAAACATAACACTGGGGCTTACGTCGATATTGTCGCAACCAATCATCTCGCCATACGAAACTTGATGACAGAGGCAGTAGGTGGGCTCATTTGGATCGACGGGCATGTCGAGTACGTCTGACGCATGACTGGCAGCCAATGAGTACGAGGGACTCAGCAGCGCAGCAGCCACTGCAGCATTCTCATCCGACCTGACAGCAACAAGTACGAAATGTACTATGGACCCGGAAAGCACCCGCTTGCTTACTTATTCTACTATATGCCTACGGTAAGCCCTACCTGTACACAAATATTCATCACATTGCTCCACCAGCCACCGTGCCGCGTATCGTGCTGCAGCAGACCACTGTGCGGTATGCTGCGTACACGCACAGCACCGGCAGTATACTAGTGAAGGTTCAATGTCAAGTTTTAAATCGATAACATGAAACAAACTTTGGTCACAGAAATGATAGTGTGATGACAGCTGAAAATCTGAGCCGGTAGATATGTGGGGAATGTCAGCACGAATGTGTATGCAAAGTTTCGTTGCGCTCCGCTGCATATTAACAAAGCCTTGGGGGATTTTTAGAGAACTGATAAGAACAACAAGCAGGAGAACAACAACTAGAGTGGCTTTTTTTCCGGGTCCAAAAAACGTCATAACAGAAACATACAAGCTATGTAAGTGACAGGTTCTGTAACTCTGTAAGTGATTGTTGCAAATCAATTTTCTTCACAGTGGCATCTCAATGACGGTGTTTCCTTTCACTAACTGTCTCCAGAGCAAACGATATCTCACTTTTCATTCCAAAATAAAACTAGAAAAAGTTGCACTCGATGGTAGCGTCGAGTGCTGTGTGCCTCCGCTGCGATGTCGTGACCTTGAACTTTGACCTTATGACCCAAAAACGTAATCAGGTCATCTCTGTCCCAAGGTGCACCAGTGACAAGTTTGGCGAAAATCCGTCAACAGATACTGGAGATATCGCGGAAACATAAAACTACCACGTGAATCACGGACGGACGGACGCACGCACGGATGGACGGACGACCCGAAAACATATAGCCTCCGCCGGCGCCTACCGGTGGCGGAGGCTTAAAAATGCACAAGCTGCAGCAATCAATGAATGATCATGGGAGACATTTTAAAATAATTAATAGCCTATAAAAATAAAATACAAATACTAAAAAAACACTCAGCAGTTCAAACCCCCACTGAGACTGTGAATCATGTTTTATTCTTGGAAATGTCTATTTTTGTCTATACAAACTGCAATAGCAAATAAAGAACCCCTGGGTGCAGATCGTGATTTGGATCGTCACCAAAATCTAATCGGTCATTTCATGAGCCACATCCCACACCCCTCCAAATTTTTTATCGAAATTAAATCATAACTTTTTGAGTAATCTAGCGGACTGACAAACAGAGATGCAAACAGACACGGGTAATAACATAACCTCCTTCGTGTGTGGACGCAACGAGCAGAAATGACAAAAATTTGCATATAAATACGCACAACAATGACTTCTTCTTCTTCTTTCGTGACACAGAGTCGTCAGCCGCTTCTTTTGTGTCGCGCTTTTTTGATTTCTTGCCTTCTTTATCTTTCGAACCTAAAATCACAGACTTTGTAAATTGCAAGAATATGACTGTACACTGGAAAGCACTATGAATTTAAACAACTTCAAATCAAACGAATGTACATTTCTCTATTCCTGACAGTTTTAGACATTCCTTTTCAGCATCTCATACAACACGGAGTGCATCTGCAATGTACACTACATTTCCAATCAATTTTATTCCGCTATTCTGTAATGACGGAAAATATCGTTCTTGCTCCATCTTTCAAGCATTGTTTCTGTGGCTAGTTTCTCAACACTTTGGTTTAGGAATTTATATGTTAGCAAGTCCTCGTAGAAAACTCAAAAAGTTTACTTAATCTTACAAACAACTACTTGGATGCTAAACTCACTTAGCCTAAAGGAACAGGCATAATATTGAAACAATGTAGCAATTCCTAATGCAAGGAATGAAACACCAAAGTCTACACAACAAAAAGCGCATGTGACTACACCGGCTTAGTTGGTAAAATGTGCAAACTTTTAAATAAGCTCGCCAAATATTCAATTAGGGTCATATGCTAGTTAACTGTTCAGCAGCTCAAAATATCAAAACACTTTTGACATTTGCACACGATTGACCTAGATGCATCTACAATCGGCAGAATGTCAACACTTGCTATCTGTAGAATACAACACAACAGGCAGACAGACACTGGAATACTTACGGTCCTGTTGTGATTCCATTGCCTTGTCTTTCAGCTCTCCTTCAAACCTCGCCAGGTCAGAATCCAGACGACGTATATGCTTATCAACCTAACACAGTCATTACATGTCTCTGTTACGAAGCAAGTTTCATCATCGTCATCATCATCATCAAGTCAATCGCCATCAACAACTCGTCATCGTACGTCTGCGCCTACTGTGAAAGAACATTCCGCGCTGCCATCGGACTGTTCAGCCACAAGAGAACTCATCGTGTCAGTCGACCTACCTGACAATACGTGACTTTGAAGGGACAGCCGCGGTCATCAACCCGCTGGATGGAAGAACGAAGAAAGAACATCGTTACTGTGATACTGGTCCAGGCGTTCGTCTCCTGCCACCTGGACTACTGTAATTCTTTGTTCTTCGGCATCTCTAAAGGACTGATGAGCCGGCTGCAGTCGGTTCAGAATGCCACCGCTCGTCTGGTTACTGGCATTCAGCACTGCAACCAAATAACGCCCGTGATCCATCTACTACACTGGCTACCGGTACGCCAGCGCATCAATTTCAAGGAAGCCACACTTGTTCATCGGTCGCTGTCCGGAAATTCTGCGTCATACTTAGCTGATGACTGTCGTCTTGTCGCCGACACTTGTGACCAACGACTACGCTCCACAGAGAGTCGGACATACGTCGTTACCCGGACCCACAGCACCTTTGGTGACAGAGCTTTTGCAGCTGCCAGTCCATGGTTATGGAACAGTTTACTGCCACATCTCAGAGATGCTGACTTACTGTACAGTCGGGTCCGGCAGTCGCTAAAGACATTTTTGTTTGGAGAGTGAGGCCACGGCGCAGTGTGAACTATTTTACCTGTGCCGTCTAGAAATAATCTTACTTACTTGCTGTAAGTACATTCGAAGTACCCCATTACAAACGAAACACTGGTGCATTACATAGTCAATTCAATCTATATGGTGGTCATAACAGCAGTAAATACATAACTAAACTTTAGACTTCAAAACTGTTAGAAAACCTACATGTCAGTCTCCGTACAAATGTTTTTTCAGGAGCGCACTGCATTCCATGGGGCCTGCATGTATAAATGAAGTTCTCAGAAGTTTGTGGACAGCCACGATGTAAGCATTCTTTTGACAACGATCGTTCGACCAGCGTGAAATTAATGCATACCATAACAAAGTGGAAATACTTAACATTATAGTAAATCCTAAAACTAAACAATTGAATGCTATAAAATAGAGCTGTCGAACGATTAATTTTTTTAATCGCGTTAATCGCGCGATTAATTATTTTAATCGCGCGTTAACGCGTTAATTAACACGTCAATTCGACAGGTCCAGTTTATGTTGTAGGTTGCTGTCAGCGAACGACTGCACGTCTTGCTGTTCACGACTCATCTACAAGATGCAACCACTGTCGAACATGCCATCAAACAGTGATGCAAAAACGACAAATTAACCGACATTTGTTGTTAGTAATTAATTGAGTATTATTCGATCGTCAAATAACCGCAGTTTAATTGCGTGTTGGAACCCCTGCTTCATAGAATTTGCGTATGTGCGTTAATTTTTTTAACGGCGTTAATTTTTTTAATCGCGATTAATTCTTTAACGCGTTAACGCGTTAATTAACGCGTTAATTCGACAGCTCTACATATAATATTACCAGTTATTTGTGATATTTCTCGTTTCAATGTGTACAGCATTTAATTTGACAGTTTCTTATTCAAACAGATTTTAGCATTCCTTTTGCATTGATTTGTACTGTCTGCTGTTTGTTATGATGGTAGTAATGCAGTATTTAGTTGACAGTAGGCCTAATGCTGTTCACAGCCGGACAATTTACAGCATCATATGTACATATTTGCACAGACTGATTTAGGAGACAGTTGGAAGTTACTTGTAACTGGTGGTCAGTTGTTTTGTTTAAAACATTTCTAAATCTTGTAAGATGACAAAAATATGTAATTGCAGAAGTTTACTTCGTATGTAATGAGTAGTGTCACAGTGTGCTTATATAATGAAGTACAAAGCTGACACTAAGCAGTTAACTACTCCTGTCCTGGCATGACTTGTTGGTTAGTCATTAATATACACTTATTCACAAATACATTTAAGACTGGCATGTTTAGATTTATAACATCTTTATATTGCCAGATGCCTTAAACAATGAATGTGCACTATGAGAATCATTATGCAGCCGTCCAATAGGCCACATTCACCTCTTGCCCATTCGTCTGTCTCTTACAGGCTTGTAACTCGAAGACAAAAGAATGTGAAAAAAAACAAAAATGTTTCATTAAATGTTCCCAGTGGCACACATAAGGGGAGTGCCAATTTCCAGTTGAAAAGGACAAAAGGTTCACCGGACGTCAACAAACTGCATATCTGTCACACCTGTTTACTTTTGGCAGCGGATCAAGCATTGGCGGCTCCGGTGCCGACTAAATACCTAATTTACCGTCGATGCCCGAAACACTTGGCAACTGGATGGACGGCCGCATATCATGTCAGCACTCGGGGCCGACATCTTGTATTAGTGTACGACAGTATGTTTTTCAAATATGGTATATTTTTTATCTTTTCACATTCCATTGTTATACTAGAGATATGTTGTTAACTGTGTTTCTGTTTCAATACGGAAGCCAGTTGTACCGATATACTGTTACTGCTGACATAACACTTTTAAAGAATGTAGTACATTGGTGCATTATTACTGACTTGCTGCAGATATTTACAACACTCAATCATATGATAAAGATAAAATTCTACTAAAAACACTATTTTCTGCATCTATAAATGTGCATCAGTTACTGTCGTTTAGCATCTTGATCATTGTCCATTCTGTGCCTCGCAACACAGTACACTGTATTTTAGGATCAGTTGTTGTTGAATACAACCAACAGCACCAGGCTTAAAGCCCATGCTACTCATGCTAAGTCAAAACCGGCTGCCTCGCCAAGGATGCATAGAATATGGCAGACTCCATGCCACCTGGATTGTCATCCAGGCAATAGATACTGGCATTACAGCAAGACAGGCTCTGGAGCTGGCAGAAAATGGCCACATCTGGCGGACATTCACAACATGGAAGGCTGCCACTAAATGCTGTGCATTCTGATGATGACTATCTCGATGTTCAGCAAACTCCGAGAAAATCACTGCTGCAACTTGCGAGCCATTGCCTGTTTCAGCATGATGATCTTGTTATCAACTTCAGCAGCGGTTAAATTCTGTGCAGATACATATAAACAGGCATTTATTTGCAGTCGCACATATAGCAAAGTTCTTGTGCATTAGTGAACAGTAACAAAAAGCAAACTACAGTTAACTCATGTACCTTGTAAGGTGCAAATGCTTTTGTGTCAATGTTTTCAGTTCTGGCTCGTTTTCTTCTGTCACATGAGTACGTTGACTGCAACATTAAACAGTAATGTGATACACACCAGGTTGCAGCTCTCGGCTGGCTGCAAAAATATGTATCATGTAACAGTTTTGCAAACTTTACAGCAAATTGTTAGCAAGTACTGTAAACACACGTGGTATTTGTACAATGAAATTTTCAAATTAAAATCTACTTTGATATGATACGGTAATGCGGTAAAATGTACATTCAAAAACTAACGGTTAACCAGCATAGTCTACAGCATGAAGCCACAGCAGAAAATTAACAAAAAAAGAACTAAACTAGATGACGCTTTAACGCTCAAGCATTGATGTGGATTCCTCCACCCGCCACAATAACTCACTCAAGTTTATGAATCTGACCATGATCTCAAGACCTTCAAAACCTAATCAGTTCATCTGTTGCCTGAACTACATCATCAGCCAGAAATTCTGTTCACTGGGTTCTGAGATACCATGCTAACAGGACTCATGCCCAGGTGTGTGAAAAATGGCGAAGCGGGATCTGCACTCTCAGATGGACAATTGATAACAACGGGCGAGGTCAAGTTCAGCTAAGCGAAAAGTCTGAGAGTAAATGCTTAGACAAAAGTCTTACCTGAACTCTAAATAGAGTCAGGTAAAGAGAAATCCACAGTTTCAGAAAAGCTGAGAGGTAAGGGACTGGCAGTCGTGCATAACATATGTTCTAGTGTAGAAAATATGACCGTAAACCATACCATCATATCATAGTATTCTGGTGATATACTTTCAAGTTCAAGTATTCGGGTTTCAAGGTTTTGTATTCGTTGGTAAACATCACCTGGCACTGGTTTGCCTACAATTAGACAGTGTATTTTCACTAAAATTATACTGTATAAATTGGACCAGAATATAGGTGATTACTAACTTCAATGCTACTCAAAATTCAAAAGACTAAATTCTACCTGTGCAACAAAAGTGCTTGTCATAAACAACAATCAGTGATGGGCAAAAGTTAACAAAATAGTTTACTTATTTTTAGTTACAGCTGTAGTTTAACTAAATTAAAGTAGTTTAGTGGAAAACAATTAAAATAATTAGTTTGTTGAAGATTGCTAACGCTATTACAAAAACATCATTCAGGGTGGCCACTTTCCAGTACCGGTACTCATAATCAAATTCCAAGACTTTTCCAAATGTTTATCACATACCGGTGACAGTATACAAATGACTTAAATAAAACATGATCACTATGACATGGATTGGCAAGATAAGTTTGTGTACTTTGGCAGTCCATCACACCGTGTCATCTGCACTTAATACTCATGCAGTCAGGCTATGCTTATTCTGTGACCATCGCAATCACAGTAACACGCTACAGGCAAAACACATTTTCCCTGACTTTTTCCTGACAACAGTGAAATTCACTGACTCTTCTGGGTTTTCCAGGTTGGTGGTCGCCCGAATTATTACAATCACATTTTTTTTTAATTTTTGAGACGCACAAAGCAATTTGTTTACTTACTAAGCAATGTCTCACAAATAGGAACATCTAGTGTATGTTTTTTGAGGACAAATTTTTCTTTACAATGCACATTAAAAGATATTTCTAAACATTCAGAAAGATCTAGTTGCGAAAAACTACATCACAGAAACGGTATTCAAGATTAATGATCACGACAAGTGAAACACGTGTCAACTCTGGAGCTACTAATCTTATAAACTCAACACGCTACAGCTGACTTACCAGCAGAGAGTTTAGCATGAGCTTCCATGCTGGACAGTCGTTCATTGATAGCCATGGGAAGTGGACATTCTGTAGTTTGAGATACGGAGTATGCAGTGACAGTCTGTGGCATACGTTGGACAGAAGCATCTCGATGGCTGTCTGCAGTCTGAGGTCCAAACTGATTTACTACTCTTTTGACTGTCACACAGACAACGACCATATCTACAACACATCTGTAACTGCAACACGTGTTGCATACGCGGTCAGGACTCACGGTCGTAAAGTTACCGCACCTTAAACTCTGTGCTATTTTTTTCTGGAACACCGTGTACATATGGTGTATGACAATACATACAGAAGCAGCACAGCACAGCAGTGTGGGAGTGGTCAAGCAGAAAGTAGTGTGCCAGATTACTACGTGAGGTTTGACGACTGATTCCCACCATGGATGATCGTTTTTTTTATCATGACTACCACTGTAATATACAACACTGAGCACAGGCTGAACATCTTAGTGCAGTGCCTAGGTCAATTCAGCCGTCTACCCTATGTGGGATGGTAAGATGAGTATAAGTTTCTTGGACAGAATAATAATACAGTGGCAATGGTGGATGTGAAAACTAGCAGCCTACAGGCAGACATGTGGCCCAAGTCGATTGGCTTGATCTGAGAGTCGGATGTGGCCTATTCTGCAGTCTGGAAAAGTACCCCGGTGGTGCTGTTCGACATCTCAGTATTAACCGGCATATCGGCAATTTCCAGATCATGCAGAACAACACTGGAATGACGACCATCTGCTTCATTATCTGCCTGAGCGAGCACTTCATCTTCTGCTTCGAGAACTGCAAGACGCCTTTTTACATCTAACTGCTGCATTCTCTGTTTTATTTTAGTTTGTTCAAATTCCAGGTCATACTGCTCCTTGGCCAACGAGGCCTCAGCTAGGATAGCAGCTTTCTTGGCACTCAATTCCAATCTTCGCATTCCAATTGAACTCTTGGTAACAGATGATTGTCCGACCTGACTAGCGGAATCATCAGGGCGAATGGCGTCATCAATAGAACGTGTTTTCGAAGCTGCCTTCGAAACACCAGAACGTAACGGTGGCTTTGAGCCTACTGAACGTAACGACATCGTTTATTCTGCCGTTGTTGAATGCAATGTTGTGAAACTGTATGCAATTATAATATTTATGGTTACTCTTAATTGCATCATATAGCCGCACTTAATGAACAACGTAGGCAGCACATACTCACAGAACTGAACGGAACTGTACTGAACTGTACTGTACTGATTGCAGATTGCACTGTACTACTGCACTCAACTGCACTCAACTGCACTGAATTGTACTGAATTGGACTGTAGTACTGAACTTCACTGTAAGTAAGTAAGCCAGAATTAATTGGACTAACAGTAACAATTACTGAGGCACCTTCAAATCTTTACTAATTATGATGCCCAGGTCCTTTTCCTGCACTACTGCATCCCAAATTTTGCCATCCATGTAATAGCTGTATCCAGCATTTCAGATGCATAACTTTACACTTCGATACGTTGAACATCATTTGCCACTCGTCAACCCATTCCAAAAGGTTACTCAAATCATTCTGGAGTCGAATTCTATTAGGATCACTGTTAAGTTGTTAACTGCACTGAAAATCTTAGCGCCATCAGCAAATTTTAATATCCAACTCTGTATACCATTATCCAAATCATTTATGTAAATCAAAAACAGTATGGGTCCCAATACTGATCCCGGGATGGGACGCCACTCAATACCTTTAGCATGATGATAACGTACCACTGATACACACTCTTTGCATTCTATCTCGCAGCCACTCCCTGATCCACTGCAGTACCTTACCATTAATACGTGACTTTCCAACTCGAAAGTTAGTCTTTTGTGTGGGACCTTGTCGAAGGTTTTTGCAAAGTCAAGAAACACAACATCAACGTTGTCCCCTGAATCCACATAACTAGTGATCTTATCTAGAAACGACAGCAAGTTAGTTAAGCATGATCTACCTTTCCTGAATCCATGCTGTGAATCTCCAATCAATAATTTCGTTTCTAAGTGTTGTACTATACTCATTCCTAAGACCGTAACGTCATAACCAACGAACACAGTGGAGCAAAGCTGCAAAAGTTGATCGCTACAAACCTCAAGCTGCGCTTAAAGTGCACGTTTGTTTGGGGTCTACAAAGCTTGCAGTTTTCACGATTTGCTTCTGTGATACATCAGTATGTAAAGCAAATAATCATTGTTGACTGCTGACTTCAAAAATTCTGCATCAAACTGCGTCCATGTCTGCGCAAATTTAAAGCGAGGTTTCACCGAAAAACGTAAAACGCTCGATGTAATGTAGATCGCGGATAAATAATCTTTGTTTACTTACACGCCCTATTGCTGTAATTGTTGTCCTATTCCAATGACAGCTTGGCCTTATGCGCTATTGTTACACAGTGTGTTGTGTTGTCTACGTAGAACAGCGACGTGACGGTGAACTGGCTTCAAACCCAGCGACTTGCAGTCACTCACCAGTTCAAGGACTGGATGCTCTCTGCCGTCAAACTCATTTCTCTCGCAGACAACTGCAGTCCTTGTATCGCCTCTTTAAACAGGTCGCCTAAGTTGCATCTCGATTCATTGCAACACGTTTCACTTTTGACACTTTATTGCTGTTACTAACTCTCTTGCAAAAATTGCTGAAAAGTTTGTTAGTCGTCTTTTTAATGAGTTTTTTTGATGAGCTTACAGATGTTAACCAATTTGGCTGTGTTCGTAGTCGCTCAACTACACATGCTGTACTGAAAATTATGCATGAGTTGTTTCTGGCGTCAGACAATTCACAGAATATTATTAGAGTTTTGTTCATTGACTTTACCAAATCATTTGATGTCATTGATCATAATGTTCTGTTGGAAAGTTTGTTAGCTGTGGAATGCCCGAACATGTTGTTGTGTGGTCTTT
>Ga0209679_1001194_pt1 | contig 10798 bp, 8 predicted proteins | sample WorMetHEROISLAND_4_FD_187408 | JGI IMG/M metagenome (GOLD analysis project Ga0209679, IMG submission 187408) | Marine gutless worms symbiont microbial communities from Max Planck institute for Marine Microbiology, Germany - Olavius sp. 2 HERON... ...
GCGCAGTGACTGTCGTCATTTTCGGACACTAATCGTTCTTTTTACTTACGTAGTTACTTACTTACTTACTTACTTACTTACTTACTCTCTGTTTCTGCACGCTTTTCTCCACAGTGTACTGAGTACTGACTGACACCCGAAATTAATCCCGTCAAACCCGGGTTTTTGCCCGCACACAAACCCGGGTTTACGGGTTTGAAAACGGGCGGGTTACCCGGGTTTTCGGGTACCCGGGTTGCATTCCCTACTTGTGACCTTGCTGTGAGTCTTGTCAACTGAACTTCGATAATCTGAATATTGTGCACATTTCCTTATTTGCACCCCTTTGTGCGTGGAAATAATTAAACTCAAGCTTGTACTCACAACGATTATAATGCGATGTGCAGACTGTAGAGTGTAGACCTACTTCTGTACAAGCGATAGTTTCTTGAAACATAACCAAAGACTATAAATAGAATATTTTGGCCGAGTACCACCTGCGACGTCCTATTTCCGGGATGCGGTTGCTGGTTGCTGATGGTGGTTGTAATTTGTAAAGCTTCGTGTTCGTCAGTTTGTGTAATTTTATGATGTAATGTAGTCCGCTTACGACGGTTCTTGACGGACAGTGGATTTATTGCCAGGATGGTACGTTATATGATGTCGAACCTGGCATTGCTACCAGGCAGTTCTTACGACACGACCTGTTAGCATGTAGACGGTAAGTGGGAGGGGCAGCGAGGATTGGACCGATGTGTATCGCAGTTAGATGTGACAGGATCGGGGTACTGGATAATTCACCCGCCCGCTCCTAACACACACTCGGATTCTGTTTAATCGGCCCATTTTTACAGAGTTACTCAAAGTTAGGTTGCTCCAGGTTAGGCCGGTCCCCAGAAGTAAACTCTTGGTATATGTTGTTGCAGAACTTTCATAGGTCATATGCTCTTCCTGTCGCCCAACCAACGGCATCATGAAAGGACTGAAGGATGACAGTATTTCTGACTAGGGACAGCATGCTATCACCATGCTGCCAAGATAGGTCAGGAACGGTGTTGCTAAATAACGAAAACTACCAAAAAGTGCCGACAACTACCAAAAACTACCAAAAAACTATTAAAAACCACTGTCACGGCCGCGTGACATCGCTACACGTCGTCTACTCATGTGACTAGAACAAGGTATTATGCCCATGTTTAATGTAGTCACCAAAATCAGTAACAGTGTCAAACCGTTACTTATAGTCTGGATCTGGATAGTTAGTCGGCAGGGCTCCGTGTTGGAGCATCATACCGACGAGGAGCTGTGTGCCTATGGAGGCACATGCCTGACCAGCCGACTCTTGAATTGTGCTGAAGCGTCAGCTGCCACGACGGACTGAGGCAAAGAGTTCCAATCCTTTGCTGTCCTGATGCTGAATGACTGTCGGTATGGTTCAGTGAAAGAGCTAACAGTTACAAGTTTCTGTTGGTTGGCATTGATGCCTCATGTCAGTCTGGAAGACAATTGTAGATCAACAGAGGCTGGCAGTACTGCTACCTGATCATTCAAGATCTTATACATGAAGGCTAATCTCTGAACCCGGCGTCTCTCTGCTAACGACTCCAGTTGTAGCTGCTGAAGTAAAGTGGTGACACTAGTTTTCCACGAATAGGAGGAGATGATCCACCTGGCTGCACACCGCTGAGTTTTCTCCAACTTATCAGAGTCACGCTTGGTGTAGGGATCCCGTATTATAGATGCATATTCCATTCCGGAGCGAACTAAAGTAACGTATGACAACTTCTTACAGTCAACAGGCTCGCCTCTAAGATTTCACCTAATGAAACCTAGCTTCCGTGATGCCTTGGCTGCCACCTGATCAATGTGATGCGACCACTTAAGGTCGTGGCTGAGGTAGACACCTAGATACTTCTCACTGGTCACCGACAAGAGCATGACATCACAGAGTTGATACATGTATTGCTCTGCGGAGGACAAACGACAGATAGTTGCCTACAAAAAACATGAAAGATTAGATAATTGAGGGTTGGCATTGGGGATTAGATGAGGGTTATAGTTAGGGGTTGGTAGTTTTGGTAAGTTTTTGATAGTTTTTGGCAGTTTTCAGTAGCTTACAGTGAGCAATTGTAGCGATTGAGAATTTTTTGCCTCCTTTGTGCCTTTTTTCCTTCTCTCAAAGAATTCAGGGTCCATGACCCCTTGGCTTGGCACTGCCGTCTCCTGTTCTGTGGCATTTGAATACTGATTCTGTAACATTTTCAAAATTTGTGATGACATGCAAAATTTGGAAGCTTAGAAAATTATTGACCTAATAATGTGATGTCCAGTAATATAATGGGTAAAAGTTAAGATAATCTCCGCCACCCGATATATACACAAAACTGGCATGTACTGGTAGAGTGAGTGTCGCTATAATTCTATTCTATAAGACTATAATTCTTTTTTGGAAACTGTTACTTACCCAGATACGACTGGTTCTAGATTTTGTCTTGAACGACGACACCATTGTTTTGATTCCATGACTTTCTCATGCATGACGTCACAGCGCAGGTGAATTTTGTTTAGTGTTGAGCTATACCTAATGTTTTTAGTACAATTAACTACAGTCATTTTGCATCATTTTACTCATAGTTATAATCATAATATCGACTTATAAACTACAAAAAGGTACCTTCAATCATTTATTTATTGCTGGACAGTAAATTAATTGGTTAACTATTACATAGTTTCGAATTTCGTTTGAGAGTGGAATCGAATGTTAGTGAAAATTTTTGCACAGCTGTAGTGTCCAGACGTCATGTGATTTGGTTCTGTCTGGAAGTCAGTAGAAGGACAGTTGTAGTGCTGTGTAACGTGTGCATATGCATTTTGACAATGGACAATAGGTATGTTATTCTTGTTTTATGTTTCTTAATTTCTCTTGCTTCGAAAGTGACTGAAATCAGTAAAATTAGTGTTGGTATGTATGTTTCGGACCATTTTGTTGATGGGAAACTGCAGTTTGGCTTATTTTATTAGTGTTATTGCTGCTTATTCAGTTTAAAGAAATTTTCAGCACTTCCTTTAGTTCGAGGTTCATTCACCAGGGGGCAGCACTAGGCTAGGCTTCCGGCGTTTTTGTCCGATATAAAATTGAGCATTTTCTTCATACCTGCATTTCGGCTTATTTCATTACTGTTATTGCTGCTTGTTCAGTTTTAAAGAAATTTTTAACGCTTCCTTTAGTTCAAAGTTCATTCGCTAGGGGGTGCCACTAGATTTTGGCATTTTTGTGCGACTTTAAAACGTTTCTATTGTTGTTTTCATCTTGTCCCCACTCAAAACACCAACTTTGTACTCGGGTCCCGATAGTCAGTCGACTGCAGTTCCCATCGACAAATTGGTCTGAAACATACATAACAACACTAATTCTACCGATTTCAGTCGCTCTTGAAGCGATCTGGGGTGGCGGAGCTGATCTTAACTGGTACCATATAATGGATGGCTGTCCTCTTTATGTGTATGACGGTTAAACTCAATTAAGCTATCGTACAACTTGAATTGGCCAGCTCCGTTAGCAGCCAGTGCTTTTACCTGACTGGGTCAGTGTGCCACTGGTCCTGGTAACATGGCCTATTGCTATGCAGAACTTGCTATTTCTTCCCTAGCAGTCGCCGTAATCATCAGCAGTACTCATTATGTGTAGCCATGAAAGGATGGCCAGGCTGAGTTAGCCTTGTATGTTAAAGTGTTGGAAATCAAATGATGATGGGCAGATAATTATGTGCTTTATTCTGTGATAGGTGTGTCATGATCATGTTGCCATGACAACAGCTACAGGATCCGTATCAACTGTGTAGTAATGGCATCTCCACTGAGTGAGACAAGCCTGAGCCAGTGGGACACTGTGTCTGACAGCGACACAGTCTTTGAAGATGTCTACGAGATGTTTGAAGTTATTGGAAAGTGAGTAGATTGCAGTAATGAAAGTTTGACATTATACACCAGGAGTCAAAAAAGTATGGCATCAGTTTTTTGTCGTAACGTCATCACTGTCCCACTCCCTGGGAAATTTGCAATAAGGTGGTCATCGTAGATGTTGCCACGCCTTAAACTTTGTGAAATATTAGTGTCAGAAAAATGGGTGAAGTGACTAATCAGTGAAATTTATCGCATTAAATTTAGTGAACATTTTCAAACAGTCCAAGACTTCAGTGCTGTTCTTATTACAATTAGCATCACGTTGGGTGTTCAGAATGTCTACCTTTCACCAACACACAAGCTTTAAACCAGTTGTGCCGCTTGTTACACACATTTCTTGGTCTACCACTACCATGCTTTCGCTTAGACATTCCCTTTTTATGCAGCTTTGTCAAAAGCTTGTCCAGTCCAGATCTTTTCCATTTTTTCCCAGTTAATTCTCTCGTAAGTCTGTAGTCTGTAGCCTTTAGTCAGGTACGAATTCTTAATTAACGCTTTATCTTCTTCGGTAAAACCACTTCAGAGGCTTTCATTAATTTTTTTTCAATTGATGATAATTACAACAAATGCCAACAGTTGATATAGTAAGTCAGTAAGAGCAGTTGTAATAACTAGGTTTTATGTAAAATTGCAGTTGTTGCCTGTCATACGTCCAGACTCTGGCAAATTCTTCTTCCAGCAAGTCTGCCACGGCATGCAGAACACACTAGTTTTCTAACATTAATATTTCACAAGGTAGTGTAGTGACGCGTTTGAGGTGTGATGGTATCTGTAATGATAATTGTGTTGCAAATTTCCTGGATTGTGCTGCAGTGAAAGTGTCTGTAAATGTAATGTAAAAACTTTGGTATCGCACCAGTGTTAAGACAAGCTTAAATCTGAGGTGCGGACAGTCGTCAAGTGGCCCCGGGCAGAAGGGTTATGGACATGTGAAAAAAGTTTTGAGGTGGCGTTTGAAGCTATCTAATGATGGTGAGTATCTGATAGGAAGAGGTATATCATTCCATATTTGGGGCGAGGCAGAAGAGAAAGCTTGACGACCAAACTCGGTTTTAGTTCTAGGAACTTCAAGAAGAAGCTAACTAGAGGAATGGAGGACACGGCTAGGTTGATGATATGATATTAAGTTGTGAAGATATGCTGGTTGTCAATATTTGCTGAAGTTAGGACAAAAACTCGGTAGAATTATTAAGTCGACGCACAGGCATCAGTGGTATTTGAAGTAGAATCCTTGCATCATTTTAGCCAATAAGTTTCGAGTAGCACGTGATTGTGACGTGAATTGATCAGCTACAAGACTGCCAAGACTACGAGTGCGAGACCAACATCAAGATCAAGCTTTTTAAGACCAAAACCGAGACCACAATTTTTGGTCTCAAAACAGTCTCAAGCCCAAGACCATGGTTTCAAGACTACATCCCTATTACTGTTATGACAAAGTGCTGTTGAACTTACCGGAGGTTTGAATGACAGTTTGGTTTTCAGTCCCAAAAAGTTCTCCTTTGGGGACTCCACCCGGACTGGAGGGACTCTGAAAAAGTAGGATTTTGTACAAAAACTGAAAGTACTAGCAGTGGCAGTAATGTTGCAGTGTTTGCAGAATGATACAGTTGTGTTATTTCAGTCTAATCTAATCTAATCTAATTTTTGTGTTTATTTGTTATTATTTTTATTTTTTAATTGAGTGAGTGACTGTTATATTAATTGTATTGTATCATTTCAACCGTTCATGGTTGCATCAACAAATAATCTTATCTTAATCTGTTTCATTGCAACCAGTGTGCCACTGATGAGTCACATAATTAAGCAGGATTCTCTCACTCTCTATCTGTCTGTCTCTCTCTTTCTGTCTCTCACTGGGTCCTGTTCTGTTCTTGTGGAATTACGCCAGGTTAGGCCCGTTTCCAAAAGTAAACTTCTGGGAATTGTTATGGCAGAAATCTGTGATTTGTAAAACTAGGAGGTTGGTGTGTGGGTGCATGCTGAAGCTGTACATCTGGTAGAGTGAATGCAGTAGTCCAGTGTGAGGGAAGCTGTAATTACTGACTGTCTGGTCTGCACGGTGCACTGCTGTGATAAGCGGGTTCATCCATTATTGATGTACAGATCCGTCCTCATTTACAGCAGCTCTAAATCACATGGCAATTGTGGTTACTGATAGTCATGGAAGACAGGCAGTAAATGAATATAAAATTACTGCTGCTGCTGCTGCTGTTGTAAGTGATAGTCTTCAGCATTCGGCAACACCACATGCTGAGTTCCCATTTGTGATTTCAATTTATACGGCTAGTTTTAGCCGAGTCTTAGTCATTCGTGAACAATTGCCATGGAGGAATTTTTTCATGAGTTCCTTCTCTCTCTCCCACACTGCTTCCCTTCTTCTCTTCTCTGTTCTCCTGTCTGTTACTTCTGCTGTGACATATAATGTTATGCTAGGTTGTGTGTCAAAGATGGCAGTTGCATATAGTACAGTCACAGTATTTGTTGCTTGAATTCTCAAAATCTACCGGTAGCTTTGTCGTCTAAAGTCCGGCACAGTCTTTTTATCATACGATGATTAGTAGAAAAAAATTTCACCAATAAGATACCGTATGCACAGATGTCTGATGTGCTACCCTACGTGCAATTACAGGATCACATTCATCCGTTGCATCTCTTGACATTTGACCGTTTGACCTTCAAAGCTTATTGTTTCTTGAGTGGTGATATGGTCTCAAGACCGTGGTCTTGGTCTCGGGACTGAAAATTATGGTTTTGGTCTCAGTGTTGCTCTCAGAAAGCTTGGTCTTGGTCTCGGTCTTGGTCTTGCGCTGTTGGTCTTGAGCTGGTCTTGATGTGGTGCATCGTGTTTTAGTTTAGTTCATTCATATAACGAACATGCACTACTCCAAACTTGCTGTCTGAACCGCTAAAGGACACAAGGATTCTACTTACAAATACCGGAACTGTTGGTCTTTGTCTTGGTCATGCTGTCAAGCTCTGTGGTCTTGGTCTTGGCCTTGGTCTCGAGCTCTGTGGTCTTGGCCTTTGTCTTGGTCTCGAGTTCTGTGGTCTTGGCCTTTGTCTTGGTCTCGAGTTCTGTGGTCTTGGTCTTGGTCTCGAGTTCTGTGGTCTTGGTCTTGGTCTCGAGCTCTGTGGTCTTGGCCTATGTCTTGGTCTCGAGTTCTGTGGTCTTGGTCTTGGTCTCGAGCTCTGTGGTCTTGGCCTTTGTCTTGGTCTCCAGTTCTGTGGTCTTGGTCTTGGTCTCGAGTTCTGTGGTCTTGGCCTATGTCTTGGTCTCGAGCTGTGTGGTCGTGGCCTTTGTCTTGGTCTCCAGTTCTGTGGTCTTGGTCTTGGTCTCGAGCTCTGTGGTCTTGGCCTTGGTCTTGGTCTCGAGTTCTGTGGTCTTGGCCTTTGTCTTGGTCTTGGATACTCTGGTCTTGATATTTTGGTCTCGTTTACGTCACTGACATACTCTCCAAGTCTGATGCTTGTGTGGTTGCCAGTTAGCTACTGTAGTGCATTTATTGGGTATGCGGTAATGTTGAGCTTGTGACTTTCACTTATTGACTTTTGACAGCGGGCTCTTGATATGTGGTATTTCGTAGTTTCAGCTTCAGGCTTTTTTGCCATTTGAGTTCTTTACTTTAAAATTGTGTTAGGAATTATCTTGCTGTGGATAACCTGCATACCACATTTGAGTTTTGTCTGTAGTTATTAGCACTGGTAGCACACTAACAGGAAGCAAAACGTTGGTACTGTTACCTTGACCTTTCGTCTTTTGCTAAAGAACGCTTACTGGTCAGGCAATCCACGTGCTTCACACTTCCGTAAAGTTTGAAGTTCGTGAGGCTGTGCTTTCGGAAGTTAGGTGTACACATTTCTGTTACAGTTGAAACATTGTGTTGTGCATTGCAGTGGTCCAGGCAGCATAGTTCGTCGCTGTCTGCACCGGCAAACAGGAGCTCAGTTTGCCGTCAAAGTCGTCGACATCGCCAGCTCTGATGTCACTGCCGAAGGTAATATGTGCCTTCTGTGTGTGTGTAGGTTTTTGTGCCTTCACCACTGTTAGGCCGTGCCAAAGGTGCTATGTTTTCATGTTGTGTGTTTTCATGTTGTCTCTCCGTCCGTCCGTCCGTGCAGCGCATTTGAGGTTTTTGAAACGGTATGAGCTATATAAATCCATGTTTTACTTACGTGCGTTTATCCATGCATCTGGATATCTGTTGTGCATTGATGGATTTTCACCAAGCTTTTGGCATTATTGCTTCTTGGGACAGAGATTGAACTGATTAGGTTTTGGGGTCAAAAGGTCAAAGGTCAGGGTTCCAGCAGGTGGAGGCCATACAGTGCTGGACACTGAGCATCGAGTTGTAACCATCTAGTTTATCGATGTTATACAACGTGGTCTTCAGTGCTGCGATGCTGTGTTGGGGAACAGGAAGAACATCCGCCCCATAAAAGTACTGACTGTGACAACAATTCCCAAAAGTTTACTTTTGTGGACCAGCTTAACCTGGATTAATTCCACAAAAATGGGCCGGTTATACAAAAATGGAGTGTGTGTTATACAATGTGGTCTGCAGCATAGGCTCTAGACAGACACCAGTTACATGGAGTGTAGTAGTATCGTCATCATCATCAAAATTATTAGTGTGGCCTAAATACTTCTGTTACTGCTAGGTCCACAATAAGATGTCAGATAATAAGGTCAGGATGAGAGCGCTGCAAAAGAAAAGTCTTGAGATGCTGCTGGAAAATCGTGAGTGACGGTGATGAGGTGAGCTATGCCGGGAGGCTATTCCACAGATTAGTGGGGAAAACTGGGAAGGCTCGCCTGCCGACAGTAGGGAGGTTGAAGGATGGCACAATCACTTGGTCAGAGTGAGATGATCTGAGTCTCAGTCGAGATTGCACATCAGCTACGCGGGTGAAGTAGGACGACAGGTACGCGGGCGCACTGCCGTTCACTGCTCGGTAGCTAAATACCGTGACTTTACAGGATGCGCTCTGGAACATGTAGCCAGTGAAAACTGGGGAGTGCGTCTGTAATGTGTTCTGAATGGCGGATTCCAAAGATTAGCCGTGCTGCAGCATTTTGAACAGACTGAAGACGCCGGATCAGGTTGGCAGGTACCCCAGCCAGTATGCTGTTACAGTAATCCAGCCGGCTGAGAACTAGCACAATGACCAGTGGTTGGAAAACAGCTGTCAGTACCTGTCGACGAATGTTGTGCAGCTGTCGTAACGTGCTGAAACAACACGAGACAGCTCGCTTGACATGGGTCTCCATCGACAGGTCTGAGTCGTAGTAGTAGTAGTAGTACTACTACTACGACTACTACTACTACTACTGCTGCTGCTGCTGTTACTACTACTACTACTAATAATAATAATATTTCCGTGACTTTTTGTTGTTGTTTTTTGTCTGACTGGTGTACATTTACGATTCTTCGTAAGTAGCTGTTGATGATGATGTCTGTCGTCCTGTGTGTAACGGTCCGTATTTCTGTTGAATGGAAGCAGAAAGTGTCAGTAGTAGTTTCATAGCACGTGTGTTTATTGTGAGTTCTGGCAGACGAATGTTGATTGGTGATGCGCAGAAGTGAAAAATGAGGCGGAGATATGTCATCGACTGAAACACAAGCACATTGTAGAACTGCTGGAAACGTACAGCAATGATGGACTGCTTTACATGGTCTTCGAATTGTTAGTAAATTACTCACTGTTCTGCTGTTTAGCAGCAATGTAGCAAAGATGTATGATTGCTAACAGAAGAAGAAGAAGAAGATTTCGCATAGACCGAGGTCCGTTGCGTGGGAGCTCATCCCCTTTGAGGCACTTTGAGCTGGCGAGGGTTAAACCCAATTAAGCTAGCATACCGCCCAAGTCGGCCGGATGGCCGGCTCCGTTAACAGCCAGCGCCTTTAACCAACTGGGTCAGTGTGCCAACAGTTTTGGTAGCAGGGCCTACTGCTACGCAGAACTTGCCGTTTCTTCCCTAGTGGTGGCCATAACCATCGCCAGTACTCATTACGCCTACCCACAGAGGGATGGCCAGGCTGAGTGAGCCTGGGTGGCTTGGTTAGATACCAAGACGGTATACCCGTGAACGGTCACCCGTCTCAGCACTAACCCGGCTCGACGTAGAGTAACTTCGTTGATACGCCCAACGATGTTACCACTAAGCCAAACCGCCACCACTATTGCTAACAGGGGAATGATTAAATGTTATTAGTAGTTTTTTTCGGCCTTCTGCCCTGAGTGGTAGGTTTATGACAGTCGCTTCAGCCACCTACTCCCGTCTCTCCAGCTTCCCTCTTCAAGTCCTCGTAGGTCTTGCTGGTGACGTTGCTTAGCATTTGTAGCCGTTTTCTTCCTCTTGTTGCTTTACCCAACATTCTCCCTTCTATTGTGTCATGTAACAAAGATTCTTGCCTCAAAATGTGTCCAATCCATCTTGAGTTTTCGCTGTTGTACTGTGTTTAAAATACTTTTGTTTTCCTCCACTTTCTTGACAGCTTATACATTTGTTACTTTGTCTGCCCAGCTGATCTTTTCCATTCTCCGCCAAACCCACATTTCAAAAGCTTCTAGCCTCTCTCTGTCAGCCTTGGTCATCGTCCAAGTTTCTGCACCATAAAGAGTGACGCTCTGCACTGTGCGTTTTACAGTCCTCTTCTTTAAATCCAAATTCAGTTTGGCGAAAATTAGTGATTAATTTACTTTTATTTACAGACAGTATACTACAACCATTTTGTGCTGTGATACCGGTATGTTGTTAAATTTCAAACAGTTTGTGGTGTCACAGGCTGCACAGTAGCACCGCACTGTTGTAAGGGTGAGCTGCCGTTTTGGTAGGAGATGCCAAATTATG
>Ga0209679_1001196_pt1 | contig 10793 bp, 7 predicted proteins | sample WorMetHEROISLAND_4_FD_187408 | JGI IMG/M metagenome (GOLD analysis project Ga0209679, IMG submission 187408) | Marine gutless worms symbiont microbial communities from Max Planck institute for Marine Microbiology, Germany - Olavius sp. 2 HERON... ...
AGTCCACGTTCTGCGTCAAGACCGTCGAACGACCGCTGTTTCTTATCGCCCCGACGCCAGAGACGATGCGCATATGGATAGATGTGATATTCACCGGCGCCGAGGGTTACCAGCAGTTTCTGGAGTCGTATGCCTAGTCATTGTTGTCTTTAGGTCAATACGTGTATTGTATTCACTTCTGACACCACAGTCGATTCATCGCACCGTTCATTCGTATCCTCACCGCATCTCCTTGTGGGACCACGTCACGAACGTTAGAGTCCGTAATCGCACAGCAATACTGTCTGTGTATGTGTATGTTATACCACTGTCTGAAGTGGAATAAGTGAGTGTTAACTGTTAAACAAACTTATTCCACGGTCGCACTCGTACTGCCAATCTCTATCGTTGTGTCTGGAGTGGTATAACGGGTCGATAATTCCACGGGTGCATTCAGGCGTGACCAAACCAGCACAGTGGTTTGGTCACGTTCGTTCGTTTAACACTCGCTTATCCCACTTCAGACATTGGTTTAACACACTTATTTCACGGTCGCAGATGGTCGGTAGTGTAAACCTACACCGTCGTTCGGTTGGCCATGCATGACTGCACACGTAATTTATTGAACCGTTATAACACTCAAGACACAAAGGTAGAGATAGGCAGTACGAGTGCGACCGTGGAATGATGTGCGTCAAAGAAGACTCCGCATGTGAAGGCCAGCATCCATCACTGCTTGACCCATTTTACAAGGCCAAGGGCAGACCTAGCATTATCTGCCATTTGATCCGAATTCACGCCTCAGTGTAAACCATATAGAAAGGTAATTATTGTCTTCTGGAGAAAATATACAGATAACCGTTGAGGAAAATCACACATCAAGGCCATTGCTGACGCAGTAATAGCAACAAGGCCTAGATGTAACATCACTGGTGCCACTCGACTGAAGAGTCGCTTGGTAGACGACGTAATACTAGGCTAGCTTATACTGCATGTACTGTTGTCAGTTATTTTAGGAGAGTCCGTGTATCCCTATAAATGTCCCAGACCACGCCGCTGATCGTGTACTGTAGGGACCGATCTGTGGCACTAAGCACAGGTTGGAGTCTGACGTATGACAAATTTGTAAGATCTCGGCTTTGCGCGTCTAGCAGTAGTGAGTTGGATCAGATATTGCTGCGAATATTACGAAGCAGTGATCCTACAAGTGATATGTGACACATACTTAGGCGTATATGCTTCAACAAGAGTTACTTTGGTTACATGTAAAATAAAACACTTGCAAAAATTTTGCAAAATGCCATGGACGTAAAAATGTTTTATTTTACATGTAACTACCTCCTATCTTCAACATGTGTTCAGCATGCTAAAACATTTGCAAAACTGATTTAGTGTTTTATTTTACATGTAACCACCGTCTTATATGCCATGTGCAAGCCTACTGGTAATGTTTTCAGACAAATGCAACTTTACATTGTACTCGGTGTAACTGTGTAATATTTACAGAAGGTCAGTAAAACCAAAGTAGCACTGCCAATATACAATACCGTTATTAGCATAGCCTATACATAAGCTGTCCACACCAAACTGTTCAGTACTTTTCACAAAGGAACAGTAAGAAGCATAATCCTCATCATTATTAGTAACTAAATATCAAATAATAAAATAATCCAAAACGACACATTCCACGTCATTTGATAAGTAATTTTCAAATACAGAAGGCTATATTACAGGTAGTGGAAAATAAACAAGTCACAGAAATACGCAGCTAATAAGACGTGCTGCGTGTTCTGAACGAAATATTCTGCAATATGTACTTAGAACACACGCTGACAGACTGTCAGTTAATGTGTTAATGCAATCGTTACAGAACGAATTCAGCTGCTAACAAGTATCTGACAATAAAGCCATGTTCGTCTCAGTACAACTGTCAGTAGTAGAGTTCTTTCTCAACAAAGCTGAGAGGAGTGCCGGCTGGACTTTTGCCCAGGAACGCTCGAAGAACGACCTTCCGCAGTTCGTCGTAGATCAGAAGCAGGATGAAGAACGGCCAAGGTGCAAACCACCACGACCACCTGTACACAGCAGCCAATTATACGACGAAGCAATCAAAATAAGTCGAAATGTGGTTGAATATACAGGTATAAATTATCTTAAAACATGACAATGATCGTTATATTTTGCTCTGTCAACTTCGTATCTCTGTTCCAGCGTTAGCTCTGACCCGTTGTCCACTGAATTCGTCATCAACTACGCTCAATCCTACAATATCATTTAACTTTACCTACAGTACCACTTTTGTTTTCACAGTGTTTGTATGCCCTGTTAGTACACCACTGATAAACATACACGTGAATCATGCGCAATCTGTGTGGTCTGCATCCTCGTCTGCCCTGGCGGTACTGGCAACACGACGTTCTACACTCGGTGACTGAGCCTTTGCCGTCGCTGGACCTCGTGCGTGGAACAGTCCACCACACGACTGCACATCACTTAGCTCTTTTAGGAAATACCTGAAGCCTTTTGTATTATCTCAGTCATTCTAGACCACAGACTGTATAAAGTGCCCTTCTAGTAGCTACTGCCGCCTACCACGCTCTAAAATTTACACATTTAGGCCTATATTACATTACAATGTTGGCAATGTATTAGATTAACACAAACCTCAGCGGATACATACGAAGTCCTTTATCCATTCCTGGGCAGTAGAGAAAGAAGATAGCAAGCGCAGTTTCAAACAGCAGTGCCCAGTTCAGCGTCCCATTCCTGTGAAATTAACACACACATTACAGCTTTCTCGAGTGTACAAAGACAGAAGAAAAATGTATGATTTTGACTCAAAACAGGACGGACGGCAGTAAAAACAGCCAACAATGTCGGTAGAGAAAGAGAAAACCAGACAGTACCGGATACAGCGCGTTACCTTCGCCGCCGACGGCGTGCAGTCGCGGCTCGTCGGACACACACACACGGACGTCGAGCGCCACAATACCTTCTCCGCTCGGTAAGCGGCGGCAAAGGTAATAAAATAACAAAGAGAAAAATAAAGTTTTCGCGTTAAATCACAAAGTGAGAGAAACTCACACAAGGAGCTGCGTGAAGACGGAATTACGTCGCGTCTTGCACGCAATCAAGACTGTCCACTGCGTCATCACGATAGCCGCAAAGAACCCAGAATGACACGTGTACTCGAGCACCTTGCGTTGTGAATAGCCCTACACAGTAACAACAACTGCCTATGCTTATAGGTGTAGCCAGTATGAGGCAAGAGGAGGCAACTGCCTCCTCCTCTTGCAAGTGCGTCCTTGTTTCTTCCGTTAAATCCAGCTTAAATACAGCACCAAAATGCTCCATTTTGAGGTCAAATAATAAAACATTTTCTGAAGGTGGGGTCTAGCTCTCTCCCCATACCTCTCCCCGGCAGGGAGGAGACACCCGCCCCCACTCCTTTCGGCGCCTTGGGTGCTTGACCTGTCCACTTTGCCTCCTCTTAAATTGAAGTCTGGCTATGCCCCTGATTGCTACTCTATGATCTACATAAGTAACTGTCTGATTCACTAAAAACCACCGTATGAACTTAATTAACCCATTACACATATAATAATAATTATTATTGCTAAGAATAATCATCTATCATATACTTTATAGACCTGATCACCGGATCAAATAAAATATGCTTGTTGAAGAGTACTGGTGAGCAAACTGCACCAGCACATCTGTATCTGTATCTGTACTGTATAAGCATTATTATTACGCAGTGTATGCCCTTTAGGTCGTCCCGGTGCAACTGTTAATTCATAATTCTTCTGAACAGTCTTATAACTACATATTATGTCAATGTATGAGTACTTAACTTTGTAGCATGAATAAAGAAGTTATACGCATCTGTTTATCTAACACACATTTTGCAACAAGACTAGTACCAGGTACAGTGACAGAAGTACAGATGAATGCAACAAACCCATTCTTGTCCAAACGAATCCTCAAGATCATTAACCCTTGAGTTCCACGGCTCACGCATTTGTATTAGTCGAGCAGGCCAGAAGCCTGATTCAGCCATAATTGCAAAGTAAGTGTAGAACCCTGCACAGATCTCGATCAGTCCGAGCTGACCATACGACATCCCCAACAATCTAAAGTACAACGATAATCACATTTGCTACTACTTTGCGCATTGACTAACATCATAAAACAGTCGCAAACAACAGTACGGCTGCTTTCGGTTTCTGCTTAATTGGCCAATTTTTTCCTCAGTATTACATGTTAGTCTTGCTGGATTCTGGAAGTAAACTTGTGGGATTTTTTTCAAGCAGGACTTTTTACACGTCGGATGCCTTTCCTGTCATCCAAACAACAGCCTTCAAAGCACTGAAGACGTATACTAATTAAAATAACGTTTATGTATATGCTTGTACAATCTCGCACCTCTCTACTACTCGTCTCCATGTTGCGCAAGCTGTACTTGCGCCGCACTGGGCTGCCCTGCTGGCGACCGCCATTGGCAAGGTCCGTCCGCCCACAGACAGACAAACACAGACTGATAATTAAACGCTCGTAAGCTGTCGTGCTACGTACTACCAGAATAAACGGTGAGTAATAATTACTGATTAGTGAAGAGTCGCTGGTGCTTTAAGTCACGCGGCTCACGCGTCATCACGTTTGTTTCTGCTGTTTCCAATGCCAGTGAGATGGCTGGCAGCAGGTCGGTGCCCAGGTCAACGAACAGAATTGTCAGCGCTCCCATTGGCAGTGGGATGGCGGCAATGATGTACATCATCATTGCGGCCATTTCTGCCACGTTGCTTGTCAGCGTGTATGCGATCAGTTTCTTCAGATTGTCAAATATCAGTCGACCTGTCAAAATCAGCAGGCATCACAGAAACCTTCTTAAGCCGAGAACAATCAATCAATCAATCAATCAATTATTAACGTGGCCTACGCAACAAACAGCTGCTACAAGGACCACGAAATGACGATAACTAACAAAAGAACAGTTAAAAGGTTAGATCAGGGTAGGAAAGGCGAAATAAGTGCATTTTTAAATGACGTTCAAATGTAAACAGTGACGAACAATCTTAGTTGACTTAGTAAAGCACTAGAAATACGATCTGTGGAACAATGTATCTGTCCCACTGACGCATTATAACGTTTAACCTTAGTTAGTTAACATCTTTACAGCCGTTAATTGTTGGTCCCAACAATATCATCCGCCAGCTTAAAGTGTCATCAATTGGGTCACGTGACATCATGGACCAACCGTCTACCTCGCCACACTGAAACACAACTGCGCCATGTTTCAAGGTTTGTCTGTTGTCTTCATACTCAGTGGCGTACCGTATCACAATCAATCAATCAATCAATCAATCAATCATTCAATGCTTTATTTCAGGCGACAAGTCCAGCAGTGGCGAATGTGAGCACTTCCCTGAGCAGATTAGGGAATGCCATGAGCAAATGCACCCAGCAGGTGGAGGGTCGTGACCAGAACGATTTTTGTGCACATGACTAAAGTCATTCTTTCACTTTTGTGTACACTGAACAAGAAGACATGAGAGTAAACCCAGTAGTCAATCACCTTCTTCAATTCCACTGACGATAGAAGCAAAGTTATCATCCAACAATATAACATCAGCAGCTTGTTTGCTCACGTCCGAACCACTGCCCATAGCAATTCCTGCATACAACAAAAGGACACAGTTTGCAAACCTGTAATCATAATTAACTCCATTATTTCCGTCAGACCTGAGCGCGGGCCGAAGCACAGAAAACTGACTCAGTCAAACAGACCGGGCTATATTCAGAGTTCAAAATTTTAAATACTCAAGTTTGAGCTTGACAAAAAAACTTATTGTCCTTGAGGACCACGGTCTTTCAAACCGAGGCCTTGGCGTCTAAGGCCATGCTGAATCTGGCCTGTTAACATCACTGGTTTGAACAGATCGATGGCCATCTGGCCAGTTTCACGGGCCGGGAATTTTAGAAGGAATATGGGCCGAACCAAAAAATCAAACGAGCTGGACCGGGCCGGGCTGGGCGTGGCAATCAAGTTGCTTAAACCAGCAGGGACCAATAATTCCAGGCTGTGTACAGGTCTATCTGCATGTCAGTTTGAAAAAAAATGTGAACATTATGATAAGTTTTTATTTAACTAGCCAATTTTTGCAGAATAACTCCAGGTTATGCCGGGTTTCACAAAAGTGAATTTTTGGGAATTGTTGCAGCAGGACTGGCTACAGGCCGGATGTGCTTTATGTCACCCAACTAGCAGTGTTGAAACACTGCAGAATAACTTCAATAAAAAGTTGAACTTGAGAAACAAAAAGTTGCTAGCATTGTAGTTGGGCTTAGACAAAATGTCTAAAAGTGTAAAAATGCCAGTGATATTGTACAGAGTTAAGTACATAATGTTGCATTAACAACAAGTAAATTAGTAAAAATCACTGACCAATATCAGCTTTCTTGATGGCAGGAGTATCGTTGACACCATCACCACGTTGCCTTGACGCTGACACGCCTCAACGATCAGCAGCTTCTGATGAGGAATTGTGCGTGCAAAAACGATGTCTTGATGGCTGAGGATCACGTCATCAAGCTGAACAAATGTCATGTCTGAGAGGTCGGCGCCGTGCACGACGATTGCCGATGCATCACTAACACAACAAGCGTTCTATGAATACACACCTTCATTTTACGTCCCGCAGAATACAGACGAACTGGATAGAGAGTTTCATCAAGCAAAGTTTGGCAAAACGACAGCAATGATAATAATAACAACAATAATAACATCAATACAGCATCAAAAACATGAAAAATGTAACAAGTATAACAGCAATTCAACTTGAAGCGTTTTATGTTACCACTACGACACAATGTAACTTGCATTGTATTTTATACATTTGAGTAAGTAAGTAAGAAAATATGGAGATGCAAATTTAACAAATTAGTCACAATGCGATTTCACGTCCAAATAAAAAAGTCTTTAGCACCAATTAAGCTGTTTGTAGCCGATGTCCATTTGCAAAGACCAGCTGGAAAGCTGTTCCACAGCTTTTGGCCGGCAGCCACGAAACATCGGTCTATAAAGTTGTTGTAAGTCTGCCTGGTGACTTGAAGAGCAATGACACTTAACAAACTCAAATGCAGTCCTCACTGGCTGCCAATCTCTGACCAAGCCAAGTTAGCCAATTAAGTTGTAGGCTCTCCGCTCTACTCACTCTCAGTACTTGACTCACAGACTGATACCCACCGTACGATCATCTAACGCAGTCATGACAGAAAGGCAATATTCATCCACGCTGGTCGTGCACCAACAGTTGCTAATCACCGTGGCTTATCAGCAACTCAACTTGAAGCGTTCATTGCTACCACTATGAGACAACGTAATTTGCAGATGCCATTTCTGAAACTAATAAACAAAACTGAAAAAATTGCCACTGATAAGTATTAACAGTAACAGAAAATGAAACTGTCTTGCCTTGGATTGACGTCGCCGACAGGAATTCGCAGTCGGGCAGCAATGTCTTCCACTGTTTCACTGCGATCTCTGATGATGCCAACACCCTTGGCAACAGCCTTGGCTGTGACCGGATGATCACCGGTCACCATAATGACCTTTACACCAGCGGTGTGACACTTTGCAATAGCTTCCGGCACAGAAGACCGTGGCGGATCGATTGTAGAGATCATGCCCAGAAAGCGGAGACCGTTGTGTGGAAAATTCTCCTGGTCGGCGTCGAACTGAAATTCCGGAGGCGGAAATTCGCTAGTTGGAAGACGAAAGTCACAGACCCCGATTAATCGTTCACCCAAGCCACCAATGTTGACGAAGGCATGATGGAAAGCCTGCCTCCAAGCACTCGATATTCGCTGTTCTTGACCCCTGACCAGAATAGTCGAGCAGCGATCGAAAATACGCTCAGGTGCACCAAGCATCGTCAGCTGATAGCCGGGATTCTTACGGTCATCCATTAGATTGATAGACACCTGACACACGCACAAACAGGCGACGTTTTCATCTTAAAAATACTGACTGAATTGAATTATTAAAACTGCAGATACTGATCAAAAATGCTAACCTTAACTAGACGGTTAGATCTTGACGCGCAGCATCATGATCTGTGTGCCTCTATCCCCGGAAATGGTAACTATTTTTGTCATATTTGGTCATGCCGTGACCTTGACCTTTGATCTTTGACCCCACAGCCTAATCAGTTTATTTCTGTTTCAAGATGCACTACTGACAATGCATACCATAGACATCGCAGAAACAACATCGCGGACGGACGCACATACGGACGGACTGTACGGACGACGTAAAAAATAACGCCTCTAGCACCATATAACGGTGGCGCAAGAACAAAAAATCAAGTAGCAACATAATGTACCAGAAACAACTTTTATTTTTTAGTGTAAATCATAACAATGTTGCATAAACAAACACATAACGTTGCTCACATAATAAGTCGTCTGCATAGCCGACCTCGAGACCGAAAATTGCAGTCTTGGTCCAGGGGCGGTTCTGGCACTAGCCAGATGGGAGGCCAATGGGGGGCCACAATTCCAGCTGGGAGGCAGGCCGGGGGGGGCACAATATGCAGCTGAATTAGCGGCTCCCCTGCCCCCTCCCCCCCCGTAGAACCGCCCCTGTCTTGATCCCACTCTTCGTCTTTCAGTCTGTAGCAGATTGGTGTAGTATGTTCCGTTTTAGTTTTAAACTTGAAGTTTTATGATTGAAAGTTTATTCACATAATGATCGTGTGCTCTCGAAACTTACTGGCTAAACTCTAGGCGAGGATTCTAAATACATACAAATACTACTGCTGCCTTTGCATCAATTTAATGATGTCATTGTTAAGGTCTAGAATCATCGGTCTTGGTCTTGATCATGCTCTCGAGTTTTTAATCGTGGTCTGAAGTTCTGTGGTTTTGGTCTTGAGATTTTGATCTTGTTTATATCACTGCTGTATACCCTCCTTGAAGCAGTTATCTGCAACATAATGAGAGCAAACCTGATACTTGAGCGTCTGAGTGAACGGTATTTCACAGACTCTCTCGTTCCGTCGGCGGAACTCTGTCGAGTTGCCGTGTGCCAGCTCCGCAAACCGCAGCAAACAAGCTTCAGTCTTGTCACCAGTACAACTCCTGTTGACACAGCTCAGTGTTCCAACAATCCAGATACACTCAAAAACACTGGCAGCACAGATGAGTGATAGCAAACAGCTTGACTGCTACAACCTTCTTTTTATATGCAACTACAGCATCACACATAATGGAGTGACCTCACCTCTTTAATGTAGGTATGGCCTGCTGATTTGCGCTGCTGACAGAGTGTGTCTATCTTTATTAGTTTTCATGCAATTATTTTTTCAAAAGTCACACAGTCGGAGCCAGACAAACTGGCGCAAAAACAGAATTTAACATGCAATAGCCATTCAGGGTCATTCAAGGTCACGCATTTTGGGACCACAGAAAAGCTGACGGCGGACTGAGTACCGTTATAGAATACTGCTGGCCTCACCTCTAGTTTCCGAAAAATAGCCAGCGAAAACGCTGAAAATTGTCGTTGTTGACAACCCCACTGTCGTTTGACGCCCCTCTCCAGGGAATCTTTGCGAATATCCGCATAAACCTTATATCACCAGAAACTAGAGTAACTGGCCAACATTTTTGCCGCTGGTAGTATGAGTCTATCTTCCTTCAAATTTTTGTGGTGGGCTCTGAAAACGCATACTTTCTGCAATAGAGTGCGTATTGGCCATTGAAGGTCATCCAAGGTCGTTGATTTTGGCACCAATCGAAAGGGCGTATGCGACTTCTTATTAGTCATTAATAGTAACTTTGGTCCTATCTTGCACCGTTTCTGAGATACGTGAACTTATTGGCTGAAAATTGCAAATTATTCCCACCCCACTCTCATTTAACGCCTTCTTTTGGGGTGAAGTCTTTCGAATTTCTGGATCAACTTTTTATCGCCAAGACTCAAGTCCTTGGGCTATCCTTCGGTGAAGATTTCGTGATCCTAGCTTGTGTCGTTTTGACTCAGTGCCAGCGTGTGACAGACAGACAGACGGACAACCCGACCGTAGCTAATACAGGGCTCTGCATAGCAAGCTATGCCGACACCCATTATAAAATATGCATCAAAATAACTCAGTCAATCAACTTAACAATCACACACACCCACACACGCACTGACATCTCGTAGTTTATACACAAGATTTATAAATCGTGCACAGACCATTATTAGTATCATCACAATGTACATTCGTTTAGAAATGGGGCAGTTTCAGTTTCATTTGTAACAGTTTAATATACTTAAGTATTCTACATAAATTTTGTGTTTAATAATGCTGATTATGCCGTCATAACTAAAAGTAGTTACACGTCACTCACCGCTTCAGTATTGCAACATTTTCCTGGCCAGCACGAAATTCAGATTTATTGCACAACATAACAGCACGTATAAGAGCCATCCACGTTGGCATTTCGCGATTGTATTTTGCATCTATTTGCCACAAAATGCATTCAAATATATGTACTGCTATATATTGGAACTTCCATAACTGACACATACTTCAACAAAGACATTCAATGCAAACAGATTTTAAAAAGTAGGAACTTCAACATCTTAAATAAACGTTTGTTTGCAACGTTCAGTAAAGAAGGCAGAACGCCAACGGGGCAGTAGTGGCAATAGGCCTAATGTCACAAAAGTAAAAGTAGTAAAAGTAAAGTCCTTCCCGAGCCACAAGGGCCCATAGGGCGGCGCTGATCTCCGTTTCCTTAGCCCTCAGCCAGACACCAGCTTACACTGC
>Ga0209679_1001197_pt1 | contig 10791 bp, 6 predicted proteins | sample WorMetHEROISLAND_4_FD_187408 | JGI IMG/M metagenome (GOLD analysis project Ga0209679, IMG submission 187408) | Marine gutless worms symbiont microbial communities from Max Planck institute for Marine Microbiology, Germany - Olavius sp. 2 HERON... ...
AGTGGCTGGACGGCTGGACTCTAAACTTCTAAAGTGACAGCGCTCACGCTGATGCTGTCTGCGCTGCATGCAGTGTGACTTCGCGGCGTGCCCCCGCCCCGCGGTGACCCTGTGCAGTTAGGAACCCGATACCACGGATCCCCGTAGGCTCCGTAACCGTCCCCGCGGATTCCCCGCGGGGCCCGCGGAGTCCCCGTAACCCCCGCAGTCGTGCAGGCCTCTAGTCCAGTACTTACTATACCGTTGGTTTTGCGATGACGCATGCCCAGGAGTGCTTTTACAATCTCGGAAGTGGCAGCTGATTGGCATGAGCTAATGATACTGCAGCACATCGTGTGGCCTTCCGTTGTCCATGCTAGCAAACAATTGGACCCGCCGCCCCAGTCAGTCGTAGCCCGTAAGCTACTACTCCTTTCCCGTCTTGCTGAGGATAGGAGGCTGAGTTGACCTGAGTACACAGTAGGTTAGCAGCTTGCTTAAGGTTGCTTGCAAATGATCCGCAGTGAGATTTGAACCGCAACCTGAAAGTTATGAGTCCGATGCTCTAACCACTAGACCACTACACCCTGTATTGAGCACAGATAATAGGTGGGTTAAAGAGAAACTGAAAGTAGTGCTAAATTGCTAATCACTGTATGGAAAACCCCAACAACTAATCTAAACAGAAGGCTGTGTTGTCTGCACTCTGCTGATCTATCTGCGTCGGATTGGATGCGTTTCATGCTCGTTTTACTTACTGATTGTCATGTGTTAATGCACCTGGCACTGGGCGATGCAGCAGTGTCACACAGGGACCTCGTATCAATCATACCCTACTCGTCAGTAGCAGCTGACGCAGAAGACGATGATCACATAACTGCCCATCACGATCCTCGTCGGCCTCGGCCCGTTGCCATTGCCAACAAACAGACCTCGTCTCCTGACCGCCAAGAAGCTATCAGAATGCTTGTCGGCTACCTGGAGAACTTAGTGCCTGATATGAAAGAAGAGTTACTACCTGTTGACGATAATCGGTCAAGTCCAGGTAGAGACGTTACCTGGCGTACGTGATGTGACGTGACGGCGTCTGCATGATGGCGGCCTGATGTGTTGTTGTTGTTGCCATGACGATGTAAACAAGTTAATAAGTTGACAGCTTGTTAGTCGTCTCACTTTGTGTTCTTTTGCCGCCGTCTGCATGATCACCACAACGATTAGTGATAGAGGTAGTGTTAGTAGTAGTGGTAGTCGTAGTGGGGGTCATCATCATTATCATCCTCAGGTAAACAGTTTGTCCTTGTTTACTTACAAAATTGCTGTTGGTGTTTTTGACTACTACTGTCCGGTCGTTTCTGTGTATTGATGACTCTTGCATTGCATGACCCATGCAGTGCCATGTAGTGGTATTATCAACTGCTGCTGCTGCTGCTGCTGCTGCTATTGTTTTCGCTAATTAAACAGTTTGGTTATTTTTACTCGTTTATGTCATTTACGTAGTGTCACAGAAGGAAAGAAAGACACAGTAATTGTTGTGGCATGGTGTGTTTGATATGAAATTGTAGCTGTATCCATGTAGAAATCTGTTGTTGTTGCTTGTGTGTGTGTTTGCATGTTTGTGTGTGCATGTGATAATTAAAAACAAACTACAGCAACTGTTAAAGTGTGCACTGTCGATATTAACTGATGCTCATTTCAAGTAACGTGTTTTCCGTTTAGAATGTAACATTTTGATGTTATCATTGGAACCGGAAGATTTATTGAATGTTTATAACAAATACATGTTACAGTTGACAGTTGATAATCAGGCAACACATGTCTGGGTGAAGAGGCAGATGTCACTTTTAGTGCTTTCTTATTGCCAGCTGTGCATTGTATGTCTGTTATTACATCTGTTGACTGATCATCTCACACATGTTAACATCATTTGACTACGTCTGCTTGTCACGTGACCTCATGACAGCCGTTGTTTATTTAGTATTACTGGCTGTCATTTGCACGATGATGATGGTGGTAATGATGATGATGATGGTGGTGGTGGTGGTGGTGGTGTAGTTACGGAGGCAGAATTGATGTCATCAATTCAACAACGTGATGCCACTGATGTCAGTTTTGACAGTCTACAACAGTCAGGTCAGTAGAGACGTCATGATGATGATAATAGGAATAATAATAATAACTGGAAGGGCTGGAACAGCACAAATTGGTTTTATTTCACGATCCAGATCCTGATTGTGATCTAAAACCAGATGTGGATCGTTATCCGGATCGCCACTAAAATCTAGTCACTTGGGCCACGCCCTACCTCTCTAAAAATATTTTATCAAAATGCGTTTGCTTGAGTAATCTAGCAGACAGACAGACAGACAGACCCAAAAACATAACCACCTTCTTCAGTGGAGGAAATAATAATAATAACTGTTGTTGACTTCCTCCGTGAGCTAGGGCACAGGATCTCCTCCAAGTTCCAGAATGAGCGACAGACTGCCTATCTATTCCAGAGGCTGTCAGTCACTGTGCAGCGATATAATGCAGTTATTATCACGACAGCTTTCCACCAGATTCGGACCTCTGGCCACCAATGGAATGGTTTGTTTTTAGTCTTTGATTAGCTTTTAACCCTCGGGATCTTTACTACCGAGTGTATTAAGAAAAAAAAATAATAAATAATAGCAGTAATAGTAATAGTAATAATGAGAACAACAGCAACCACAGCACCAACACAAGACCAAGGACATTTTTGGCGAAGTGTGTTTGTCGGCTGCGGTCGGTCACGCAAAGTATATTCTGCAACTGTGTCATCCTGTCATTATTGACAACAAATATCCAAATCCAAAGTTTGAGGTAAAGTTGTGTGGAATTAGTTTTATTTTTTTTGGATGGGGAGACGTCCTGTTAACACAGTGTAGCCCTGGCAGAGCTGTCTCCTGTTAAAAGAACGTCCTGATTTGTCGAGCCATTGGACCACAGTTTTGATTGACCATAACAACAACAACAACAACAACAACAATGTTGATGAAACTTGCCACGCGAAATGTTCTGTTTTCGTTGGCAAGTTGAAGTCCTCGTTTTGTTCAGTAAGATTTATTTCTTCACAGATGACTTGCTGTAAAACATTCAGACAGGATATTTTGTGCGGTATTTGATGATTTTGTATGTGTATAAATAGCCCTTTGTTTATATTGCTTGTCGCCTGCACCTCATTCTTATTATCTTAGCATGTTAATATTATCTTGTATTGTTGCATGTGAGTGGGTTGTGTGACCCTGTTAATTATCTCTGCCAAGTGAACAAAGTGAATAGTGGAGATACTATTTTCATCAGATGTGTGACTGTCTGTTTGTCTGTCTGTCTGTGAGTCTGTGCGCAGCGGACCGGTCAATCAGACCAGTTTAAAACGATTAAAGTGACAGACTTCAAATTTGACTTGCATGTTCCCCGGGACAGTCTGGATATGACCCCTTAAAATTTTCGAAAACGGGACGTGGCCAGGGTCACGACCCCCCACATTTGTGGGCGTTAAATGCTAATAGCTCCAAAATGGTTAAAGCTACGGACTTCAAATTTGACATGCATGTTTCCATGGACAGTCAGGACATGACCTCCTAAAAGTTTTCCAAAAGGGTCGTGGCGTTAAGTGCTAATAGCTCCAAAACAGTAAAGCTACAGACTTGGCGGAGATATGCACTCTCACGAGTGCCTTCTACTACTAACTCTGTTATGTTAGATTTGACATAATAGAACGAGTCCGTATGATTATGTTTGCATGCTTTATAAAGTCTCATGCTTTGTAGTTAAGTTTCAGTGTCGTCTCACGGTGTCCTTATGTTCTGAGGTAATCAGTGAATATGTGTGTGCTTTGTGTGTGTTATATGTGTTGCTAACAATCAGCTTTGTGTGTCACTGCCTTAAGTTTTGACAAGTAATTAAGGCACGTTTGCATATGTGTATGTTACTGTTGTGCATGTTTTTGGCATTGTAGCAATGACATTTTGGGAACTACCCCGGTAGTGCAGTGGGCATGTATTAAACAAACAAAGCCTTAGCACTGGAGCAGCTTTATGCTTAGCTGATGTCACCACCCCGACTGGACGAAACAGACATAGTGGGAAACAGCATGAAAATGAGATCAGGGTGGCCACAAACCAGGAAAACCTGGAATACTCAGGGATTTCTCTGAACATGGAAAACTCGGAATTCTCAGGGAATTTTTTGCAACCTCAGGGAAAATTGTAACAAAGTATTTTTAGCTCGTCGTTGAGATATTTGGTCAGAGTGTGGTGGTGACGTGTTATATTGCTGGAGTTGATGTGGAATGACACTTGATGAAGGTCATTATTACATTTACTTTTTGTTGCGATAACCTATGGAAAAGTAAGTTTATGGCTCTGGAAAAGCCTGGAAAACTCAGGGAATTTTTTTCTCCTACTTTGTGGCCACCCTGTAATTGTTAGGTCTGGAACGGTAATAGCTGATGTAAAGTTGAGAAACTGTCCGGGCCACAAAGTGAACGTGCCGGACACGGTCGGGCAGAGTAATTCAGGCCCATGCACAGTTTTGGTGAAAATACTGAAAATATGGGATGAAATGTCAAACGAGTGGAAACGTCTAGGAGCCTGATGAATTGGTGATTGTATTCGTTTAATTCTGCATTTTTTCTGTTGTGTATCTGCTGACCCTCGTATTTCTGTTGTCCATCGTTTTATGTGCCCACGTTTACCATCAATCCAGCTTGTCCTGCATGCAGACTATGACATCATTAACATTTATGAATGTTCCTACCCGTGTGATGATTAGGGCCCACAGCCCACAGTTGCGAGGCGAGCCACGGAATTTTTTCTTTGCCGCGGAATTTCCATAATTATTTCTGCGGAATTGTGTGGAATTTTGTAAGTAAACGGTAATTGACGTGAGTCTTGCTCAAAGCTGTTCATATTTTCGATCCTTGCCAGCTGCCTGTCTTGACAAGAAACTTGCAATGTCTGAACAGCAAATTTATCTCGACTTGGCCACAGAAGGGCGATCTGATGACGTCATCACACTTCTGGCACTCGGTGGAGGACAGGCTACCAAAACTGGGCGGCACTAGCGAAGTCTTGCATCTTCCTGCCAGTTGCCTCTGTGAATATATCAATTGCTCCTTTTCCCAGCATGGGTCAGTCCTGTGACCCGTCTACTCTAGATTCTGTCAACCGACTCTTTAAGAGCCTAATCATGTTTTTAATTGTCAAGTGATTTGAAGCAGATTGCACAGATTAGATAAGTTAACGTATTATTAATTACAGACAGTCTAATTTTGTATAATTTTTATTGACGCTTTGATAGTTGGTACTAATTAACACGTTAACGCGTTAAGGAATTAATCGCGATTAAAAAATTAACGCCGTTAAAAAATTAACGCACATACATAAATTCCATGAAGCAGAAGTTCCAATATGCAATTGTACTGCGGTTATTTGAGGATAGAAAAATATTCAATGAATTATTAACAACAAATGTCAGTTAATTTGTCAGTTGTGCGTCATTGTTTGATAGCAAGTTCAACAGTGGTCGCATCTTGTGGAGTCATGATCAGCAAGACGTGCAGTCGTTCGCTGACGGCAACCTACAACATGAACTAGACCTGTCGAATTGACGCGTTAATGAACGCGTTAACGCGCGATTAAAATAATTAATCGCGCGATTAATGCGATTAAAAAAATTAATCGTTCGACAGCTCTAGTTAAAACATTTCTTAATCGAATGACAAACATTTTAAAAGTCTTTGTCTAATCTTGTCTTTAACCATCCTCACTCTGAGAAGTGGCTGCACTATGGACCAACATTCTCCAATGTGTTCTGTCCTCCGCCTTCCTGAGTGACTGGTCCAATGCAAGTCCAGTCCAATCAGATATTTCCCAGCCATGTTGTACATGGTCTGCCTCTTGTGCATGATCCAGGCATTGCTTCTTGCATAATCTTTTTTTCTATTTCAGCCTTCAAATAATATTACTTTCACATTTTCTGTAAAGGAAAGTGATAATTTTATTGTTAATTAGCGCAGTGATGACCTTCAGTAACTAAACGTCAGGCAGCTGTGTTTATATGTGAACAGGATGCCGCAAATTTGGACGATTTTTCCAAGCCACGGAATTTCTCGAAATAGACTGTAGAATTTTACAAAATTTTCCTTGGAAAACTGTGGGCCCTAGTGATGATATCAGCTTCGTGTTCTGAAGCAATTAGTGCTCACTAACGTTAATTCTTGCGCTATTCAGTGTGGCAGCCAGATTACATGCTTTCTATTACACAGACATCCATCTAAATATTCTTTGAGTTCCATGACTAACCTGTCATGTAACGGTAGAGTGTTTCTACAGAGGAAAGTTTTTTTAACCACAAGTGAATGAAACATTCTGAGACTAACTTTATTAACTAACCCAGTAGCGGCAAACTCTGTTGAATATTCATATTTACTTTTTATTCACTAACCAATCATCAGTCAGTTAATCAAAACACATTTGTGTAGCAGCATTTGTTGAGCGAATCGGATTCGTATAAATTTGACGAAATTTGGTTTAGTTACCACTGCATGGAGAGCGAAAATAGGGCTAGTAATAGTGATAGTATTATAGTCTGTAATATAATCTGTCTGAGTTGCGGGTGCCAAGTCCCAACCGTCTAACTAATATTTTAGAGTTTGCTAGTTTACTGCATGACTTTATGTCTTGTATGCTGTTAATGTGTTAACGTTGTCAACCTAACACTGTTGAGTCCTGTTCTTAGAATCATTAGAGTAAAATGCAGTGTCATGTGACGTTATAAGCTGTCTTTCTGTCTGGCGTTCACTGTCTGCAGTTTCGACAATATCAGCAGCGCCACTTCAACAAACTTTTGAGGACTGGGCGCTGCAGACCACCCCATCACCGTCACATCTCACTGCTGCACCAACATCTGGCACCACAACGTACATGGAGACCGCCTTCGAGGACTGGGTTGAACAGCGGCAGATGGACTACAATCAGCAGCCTCCTGAGTGCTTGGTGTCGGAACTCGATGGTGGTGTTGCTGCTGAAAATGGGCTTTTTAACGTCGAAGGAGAAGATGATATTCGTTGGGAGACAGTTGAGGGTGAAGCTGAACTCCGGGTTGAACTGGACGACAGCGAGGAAACTCTGGACGATGGGACGACAGTCCGTCGGCAGACGGTTACCCGGCATCGTGTCTGTCCTGTCTCTGATGTACTCATTATCAATGGTGTTAGCACTGAGCATCGGCGTGGCACAGATCGGCTCCTTGATGTGAGCATTGAAGAGGACATTCTGGTGCTGCCGCCTGGTGTAGAGGATCCAGATCTTAGTGATGACCTGCGGACAACGACTGATGTGGAAGAGGTCGAAGAGTCGCTTGATGACGGAACACCAGTGCATCGTCGTATCACTACTACGACTATTGTACCTGCAGCTCATGATGTTCCACCATCTTCTGAACCTTCAGAGCTGGCCTTTCCTCCAACTGATCTGGAAGTCGAACCTTCTGCAGAGCAGCTTGATCTCCCAGTGCAGTTTGAACATAGTGAACTGAATCGGCCGACGACCGATCTCGATGTTGGGCATTATGAACAGACTACAGGCTCAGAAAGTACGGGCGGATTTTTCGAACCAGCAGAAACTGTGATGGGCGTTTCTGCTGGAGTTTCTGATCTGCCGGATGATGAGACGAGCATCGAAAGACGTGCAGAGCAAGTCGTTGCTCAGTCGCTCGCAGCCGCACTGCAAGAAGTACGCTCCACATCCCCAGGTAAGTACTGCACACACACACACACTTATGCTGCAGTGTCATTGGTCAGCATTGTTTATACTGTCGGTTTGTTGCTGATTTGTTGTTTGACGGACGTAAACACTAATGCATATTCAGTTTCATGAATATTAATAATTGTATCTACCACTGCAGTGAATATGTTTTGGTGATGCGTGAATAGTGATTATGTATTGATCTGGTTAGTGATGTGTGATATATCGATATGCTTGTGTTCCCTTGCCTTAGCGATTGTGATTAGGCCGTGGTTCACATATCGCATTGTGGTGTGCATGTTTACATTTATGTATTATTTAGATTATAGAGAGAATTGAATTTTTTAATGTTAGTTTGAACAATTTGCATTTTATACTTATTCCAGTTGACTCTGTGTTCTTTTGAACGTTGTCAAACTTACTGACTTCTGTAGCTGGTTGTTTTCCCATTTTAGTGATCTTTTAGCAAAGATAGTTGTAGCAGTAGTGGTAGTGGTAGTTAGTGGTAGTAGCAGCAGCAGCAATGCTCTTGTTCTTGATGGACTAGTTTTTGGCTTCTTACTACTGACTTGTTTCTCAGTTCCCATCTGCCTTGTTTATTAGGCGCTATACAAGTGAGCATATTGATTGATTGATTGATTGATTGATTATTCTGTCTGATTACCAATGATTACTGAGCTGCTGTGTTAAACGCAGCTTTGACTGAACTGGCGCAGCTGTACTGTAGCTTGTACTTCTGTGAGTATGTAATGGATCTGTAATTACTGGCAGTCTCTATGTTGATATTGATACAATGACAAACTATAGTAAAATGCAGATTTGTACACAGATAAAATGAATACAGAGTCCATGGTTGGCGGTTGGGCTTAGTTTGCTTGGGGTTTGGCTTTGTGGTACTGGCATTCGTCTTGATCAATGAAGTTAGTGTATCCCTGCCTGGCCGGATTAATACTGGACGGGTGACTGTCTGCGTGCTGGTAAACCTACCTCATTATGTAACCAGCCACCCACGTCAACTCACCCTTCTACCTTCTGTGGGATGGTAAAATGAGTACCAGCTGTTGGGTTGAGTAGCAATGAAGTGGCGATGGTGAATGTGGACGCTATAGTTGGCTGTTCAGGCAGACCAGTGGCCCAAAGTCCAAAGGTCAGCGGCCACCCACGCTGTTCTACATTAATCAGATGAAACTGATGAACTCTCGTAATGGCTGTGCCATGATTACAGCACCATAGACGTTGTTATATCAATTGCTATTGTTATATATGACAGCTGGTAACTGCTAACCACAGTTTAGCTAACAGTCACAGATGGCAGTCTTCTGTACAATAGATAGTAGTCTTAACATACATCAGGGTACGTGGTTTCAACATTTGGAACTTCGTGATAAGTGACAAAATTTCGTCTAAGCTTACTTATGCCCATATTCTCAGTTTACCACAGCATTAAATGACAAACTATTCCGTAATGATTTGCCCACACTATCCCGATATCTTGATGTGGTGGCCACAGTGGCTGACAATGGAAGTGTTCACTTGGCTTCTCTTGTCAGACCGGTGGATGAATAAAATAAATAAGTAAACCAACAGTTTTGTGTTTATGACAGGAGACGAAGTGCCAGCTGAGTCATACGATGATGATGACACAGCAATGCTACGAGTTTACACCGACACATTGGAGGGAGAACCACAGACGCATACAGATGTCCACGAGATGGAAGAGACACTTCCAGATGGCACTGTTGTTCGACGACGTGTAACGACAACCCGGCAGCAGCAGACGATCGTCAAGCGGGTCATCATGGAGGGGCCGGAGGACGAACTGCCGACCAATGAGGATGAGGCCGAACAGATTCTTCAGCAGACCAATCTGACCGATAACGATGAGGTAGTTGATGATGATGATGATGACGATGGTGATGAATCGGCAACTCTGACAAGAGACGAGATTAAAGACAAGATTAGCCAAGAATTTTAAAAATGTTTGTCATTCTGTATTGAAATGTTTCAACTATTATTACCAACTATGAAAGCATCAATAAAAATTATACAAAGTTCGAATATTTTATTTGTCTGTAATTAATAAAATCGGCAACCCTGAGCAGATCTCACATTAATTACCGTTTATTTACAAAGTTCCTCTGTTACAGTAGGAAGTAAAAGTAATAAAATTTGTTTATTTATAAAAATTACTAAGTCTGTGTATTGTGTGTTGTAAGGTGCTGCGTCAGTACAGTGAAGGTGACGTGACTGAGTCGGATGCGGGTGCCATGGCGACCAATGTGGAGGAGTCCGAGGAAACGTTGCCCGATGGGACGGTCGTTAAACGTCGAGTAGTGACAACGACTCAACAGGAGTTGACAACGGAGAGAGTTGTGCTGGAACCGGATGATGACTGGAACGATGGTGGAGTCGTTGATGATGAACACCAAGCTGTGTTTGATTACAGCTATAATGGTCTGTATACAAGAAAGTAAAAGTGAAGTTGTATAGAAATGAAATGAGAGTGCTCAGATGGACGTGTGGTTTTGATTTGAAAGACAGAAGGAAAGACGTGAAGCTCACAAAATTACTGGCACTGAACCAGAGGAACAGATTACGGCGGTTTGGACGTGTTGAATGTAAAGGTGATACAGTATAGTCGCGTTTTTCATCACCTAACAGGGCGTGACTGTTAGGTACTGGTAGCTAGCGGTAGACCACTGCATGAAAAACGGGCTGGTAGACCAAGCGGTTACCGCAAAAACAACCGCTGTCAGACTGGTAGGTTCTGGTATACCAATATGCATAAATTAACTCCAAATAAGGAAATAAAGGCGTGGCGTGGGCGGAGTTTGGTAGACCTGGTAGCTACTGTTAGGTGATGAAAAACGCCACTTTTGTTTAAGCTTCTGCCGAAACGAAACGAAGCGAGTGACGGTGCAGCTCTGACGCCAGACGGCAGGGCGTTCCATGACCGTGCAGCTGACACCGGAAACGCTCTGTCTCCCAGCGTTGAACAACGCGTTGCAGGTACAGCCAGGGTCACGGAATCAGCGTGTATTAA
>Ga0209679_1001198_pt1 | contig 10790 bp, 10 predicted proteins | sample WorMetHEROISLAND_4_FD_187408 | JGI IMG/M metagenome (GOLD analysis project Ga0209679, IMG submission 187408) | Marine gutless worms symbiont microbial communities from Max Planck institute for Marine Microbiology, Germany - Olavius sp. 2 HERON... ...
ATTTTCCCTAGGTAGGGGACCATCGTGTTAAAAAATCAGCTCAATCGGACAAGAAATGACGGAGAAGAAGCATTTTGAAAAACCGTGCGGACATACAAACAAACAAATAAACAAACAAGCATACATACATACATACAAACCCAAGCACAGAATTCCACGTAGTCTGAGAATAAGGGATGCTTAAAGCTGTAAGCAGCGCGCATACCAACAGTAAAAAACCAAACTCGCTCACAGAAGCATTTAAAACTGACTGTTTCCACTGTAACGCATCTACATGCTATTCCGTAAATGGTGTTGACAAAACTTGCCACCGTATTTGGTTAGTTACAAACAACTAAAAAACACTACTTTCGGTTTCTGTAACAAGTCTACTTTTCCACAGTTATAATCCTGGTTAGGCCGGATCATTAAGGCAGAACCGTTAAGGACTGCTGCTGCAGGTTTGACAGGTCAAACAACAGCGACACACGAAATTCAAGATGCAGTTTTCACCAATAATACATAAATTAATTGAGAAATAATTTTTAGCTGTTGAAATCTTGTTAGACACAAACCTCACTGCCTAATAGCCTAAGTTGTGCCGCTTTCCCGCCTATGCTGGAGGCGTTTGTAAACTCGGTCTGACTAGTGGCAAGCATGAAAAAATGCCATATAAATAAAAGCCAAGAAAGTGAAGAGGATCAGTGGAAAACAGTGCCAACAGTAAGAAAAACAATAAAGTTAGGCCGTGGTTACACGTAAAATAAAACAATGCAAAAATGTTTTACTTTACATGTAAACACGGCCTTAGTTATTATTTATGTAAAGCCAGCATATGATGTGAATTATCTGTACTATTTAATAACTTACTCGCTTCATTGGCAGAGAAAGATCGTGAAAAGGTTCAAACGTATTCGAGACATAGCCACACTGACTACACGTTAGTGTGCTTTTCAGCTGACCGACAAAGATATCTACAACAACAAAGACAAGATTAATGATATTCACGAATTCCTGCACAGAATATTTTTCAGAATATTTTTCATGCCAATTAAGCAATAATGCCAAAACAACAGCTGTAACTTTCACGGCAGCCGAATTCCACAAACTGGCAAGTGGAGAGTTCTTTAGGGCCCTTAGGGGCTGGATTACAATGGAGGCAGTGGGAGCACGTGCCCCACCCAGCCCACGATCTTAGCTGGCTCCAAAAACTGTAAGGAAAAATGTGCAAAACTATTATGTTCTTAATAGGAATCACATTCACAGTGATTGAACTTATCTGTACACGTTTGTACACTGTGTGTCTGTGTCTTATGCTCAGCGTGTCCATATTTTGCATTCAGTCTTTATTTCCTGTCATCTAAAGTAAGTAAGTAAGTAAGTACGTAAGTAAGTGATTTATATAGCGCCAAAGTCTCAGAAGAAAATCAGGGCGCATGACAATCAGGGCACAAGTAGACGACTAGCATAGCATTCTAACACAGGACGCTATCTCAAGTTTATAATTAAATCATTATAGGTGTCTGTTTATAGACTTTTTTCTAAAGTGGTCTGCACAATTGCAATTCAACTGCAATACGAGCATTTTCCTTATACTGTAGTTGTACTGCGTTATAGATGCCATTCTGAGTGCTAAAAATACCCTAGCTGGTAAGCGGGGGGCTCGCTGTCCCCTGTCCAAGACCCACCCCACGCTCTTGGCCCAAAAATAATTCTTGCTCCTGGCCCAGATGTGGGTTAATCCGGGGCTGAGCTTTACTTAGACGTGTCTGCTCCGCATCTGTCAGACGCTGAATCTAGATCGCGAAAACAACTGCAACGCAACAACTTTTAAACCGCTTTGTAGACACCGCTGCATCACGGTTGCTCTTCGTGATACAAAAAATCACTTATTCACGCGCATTCGCTAGGTGGCAACACTGCTATCGTTGTGATGCAGTTGGATGAGATCGTGTCACGTCTCTGCACTGAGCATGCCCAACTGGTTAGCAGCAGAAAATGTCAACCAGTCAACAGTTCACACGCAGACAACTGGCTGTAGGCTACGCAAATATAAGAGCACTCGCAAACTAAAACTAGAAAATGTGCAGTGGATTATTATACCACTGCATATAGGCGATCCGAGACGGTGGCGCCACCTGGCGAGTGATGTTTGAAAAAATTATAGGCCTATTGAGTAGTGTCCCGCCTCTCGCCAGGTGGCGCGACTGTGTCCCCATCCAGGTATGCCCATTGCTGATAAGGACACTTTCGGAGGTGGACAGGTGGAAAACGGTACATCCCTCAGGAAAAGTCACCTAGGAAAGGCACATCTGTGGGATATCCACTAGGGGACGGAAAGAGTGTAGGCGTCGCAGAACGTTTCCCGTGACCCGTAGCCTGATCACAAATAGGGTACCGTACTCTAAAAAGAGGGTTTTTCGGCAAATTCGATCCCTTAACGGAAACTTTTCTGGAATATGAAACCATGTGTCGCGAGCCACCAACCGTGGGAAGTTTGGTGGAAATCGATCCAAGGAAAGTGGCAGAAGTGGTGCGTCGTTCACGTCACAAAAAACAACGCGTTTGCGACGCATTTTTTCACGCTCTCTCCGAAACCCATAGCGCGATTTCGCTGGAAACGTGCAAGGCTTAGTCTTTTCAGTCCTCAAGTACCCCGCCTGCCAAGTTTCATCCAAATCCATTCAAGTTTCCAAGATTTATTACCAAAAACGACGTTCCAGATCGTTACAATAATCGGCGATCCGATCGGATATCGGATCGCCAATAATAAAATAAAATGCCGTCTGTAACTTTTATCGGTACAAATTTCCCCTCTTTACTAAATTATTCAACAGTGACATCTCAAGACTACAAGCATCAAGCTGACGTAAAGCTTCCATTAGTAACTTAAATTTTTGTACCGAGTGAACGCAGCACTTAAGTACTGCAGAATTGTTTAATCGGAAAGTGTACATTATTTTACACATATATAAATGGACATACCAACAATTTGGCTGTTGTCACAGTCAACATAGTTAGACCAGGATAGTTCAGCCTTCTCCTCTGCACTGCAGTGATATCAGTCAAACATCAAAGGTACAGTTTTTTGTTCTACAACTTACAGAAATTGCAAAAGATTGCGATATTTGCGTTTCTGTAGCGCCATTAAGTCGTGAAGTCGCAAGTACAACAGGTGCAGTGGGTTTAGTGGCCTAGTGGTAGAGTATTGGGTCTTGTAACGAAGTTGTAACTGAAAAATTGTGGGTTCGAAGCTCATGCAATCCATTTGCAAACAGCTTTGAGTCAGCTGCCAACCTACCGTGAGCTCAGGCCAACTTAACCTCCTACCCTTAACCGAACTGGAAATGAGCAGTAGCTTACACTAGTGTGGACTGCTAATGAAGACCTACTGTGGTCGATTGGGGCTGTGGTATGTCTGCTAGCTGCACCGTAGGTCCACCTGAATGTGGATGACCGCATAATGTGCTGCGTTACTATTAACTCATGCCAATCAGTAAACTGTGAAGTGCATCTGGTCGTAAGTCTGACTCACGTAAGCAGCAATATAGCAAGCATCGAGATCTTCACCTTTATGTAACTTTATGTAACTTGGTTAAAAGTTCGTTAACTTTTGGCCAGCCAATCGAACCACCAAAGCGAGATGAGAACATCACTGGCACACTGAGAAAAAGTCGAACATTCGAAAACATTAGGATTAATAGAAACAGATTTTATAATTCTTTTATTCCATACTCCATTAAAAATTTTCAGCAGCAGTAGCCTAATTTCAATGACAGTGCAATGGACAGCAATATATATTATGATGTTTTAATAACCTTTTTATTTCAGTAGGTATTTTTTAGCTGTAATATTGTATGTACTACTGCATGTTTATATTTCATAATTTTCTAGGCTACATATTTTAATCCCGCACTTTTGCTGCAATATTTCAATAAACCATTGATCGATTGATCGATTAACAAAGGTCTAATAAAAGAAATAGAGAAAAAACACACTGACCGAAGAAGAAGAAAACAAATTTCATTTTCCCAAACAAATAACAACAAATGCAACTTATGTGCACAGACTTATGTGACTAGAATCACTAATCAGCCTCAAAAATGAGCAGTGGTGTGACTAAGACCAAAATCTCAAGACCAAGACCAGGCTCTTTACTGAGACCAAGACGAAGACCAAGACCAAGGCCATTCAAGACCAACAGCACACTGACACTGATGACACCAACCGGTTAACAGCAAAAAAACAACTAGATAATAAGAATAACTAAATAATAAGCACTTTTTAAAGACAGTAAGTAAAAAGTAAGTAAATCCCCACATCCTTTAGCCAATAAGTTTTGATTTTACCACGTCAAGAGCGAAAGACCAGCGACAAACAAAAAAACAAGACCATAGAGTTCAAGATCAAGACTAGGCTATTCAAGACCAAGACCAAGACCGCACTTTTGGTCTGGAGACCAGTTTCGAGGTCAAGACCATGGTCTCACGGCCTCATCCCCGAAAAAGAGATATGTATGCAACAGACAGCAGCAAATTGGTGAAGTTCACTTCATACCTGATGTATTCAACCTCGCTGCCTGAGTCCAAAATGCGCTTCTTCTTTACCCGCACCCGGTTGACATCTTCATGTAGGCCTTCGAGAAGATAAATGAGAAACTCATGAGCATCGTGCTGACTACAATAACAGCAGAAATGTTCACACATACATAACATACATTACGTACTTAATGCCACACTACTTGACGAATTGTCGAAAATAACTTTAATCATCAATTTTGGTATGCTATATTAGTACTTATTTCTTCTATTTAAAACCATCAGCAGTTTGTCTCCTCACTTCAATTTACCTGCCACATTTTGTGAATTAAATGCAGCACGGAAAATGACATGACGGCTGTCTTGGTGACCGTAACTGACAACTGGAAAATGGAAACACGACGTTTGGTAAAGAAGATCAAATTTTAACTAACAGTCTTCATCTGCTGAACGAAAACACTGCCAAAAAGTTGAGTTGACAAAAGTATCTCAAAATGTTAAATCTAGAGAGCACTGGATACAGCGCATTACCTTCGCCGCCGAGATTAATGCGGCATGCAGTCGCGGCTCGGCAAACAACAATATAATCGTCAATTCAACGTTTAGCAAATTAAACACTATACGCAGCGGTGCAGACAGACACACGCCAAGTGCCACAATACCTTCGCCGATTCGCTAAGCGCTGTGAAGGTAATAAGCGTTCTTTCAATAGGTTGCTGAAAAGAGTAAATGACAGTAATGGGTTAAAGCAATGGCTCACTAAGACTTTGGCAAAATTATTCCACAGAGCATCATCGACAAACTGTTGACCAATACAAGGCTCACCATGCGAGCATGGCTGCATAATGCATATATGTATGTGCCTTTAATACGGCAAAAGCCAAAGCCATTACTTCTAGCACTCACTATGAACCTTTTCAGATCTGCCCACATAAAGCGGTCCGCAGAAGTGCAATACAACTACAATAACATAACAAAAAAATTTCGTTGTATTGCAGCAGTCCGCACAAGCACAACACCACAGCAATACAAGTTTTTTACAACTGCTGCAAGTAGCCTGCAAGTTTTCTGCAAGTTGTCATCATCATATTCGTTTAATATCAACATGTTGACAGAACGCAACATATAACAACTGCGAGTAGAGATTTGATAAAGTACAATCTGAGGTAATTAAAATGAGTGATAAAAAAAGTAATGGAAACTTCTATTGCAGCGTTGTATTGCAGGGGTCCGCACAAGTGCAATACAACTGCAAATGCAATAGAATAAAACAAATCTTGTATTGCAGTTGTACTGTAGTTGTATTGCAACTCCATAAAAATGAGCGAGCATTCATCCTATTTCTGTTCCTACACTACCTGAGAGTGCACAGTTACAGCATTTTCCTCTGACAAGCGTCTGGCTTCAAAAAAACTGCTGACTCTGAAAAGAGATGGTTAAGCGGTCCGCACAAGTGCAACACAACTACAGTGCAACTGCAATACAAGAATTGTTTTATTCTATTGCATTTGCAGTTGTACTGCACTTGTGCAGACCGCTTAACCATCTCTTTTCAGAGTCAGCAGTTTTTTTGAAGCCACATGCTTGTCAGAGGAAAATGCTGTAACTGTGCACTGTCAGGTAGTGTAGGAACAGAAATAGGATGAATGCTCGCTCATTTTTATGGAGTTCCTACAAGCTAAGCCTGGTACCCAAAGCTGAGCTTTTGGAAATTTTTGGAGCAGGACTTTCTACAGGCTGCACACCCTTTCTGTCACCAGGGGCGTCTATCCCTATCTACCGTTGGCGACAAATGTGCCAAGGACAATTTTTTTGGGGGATTTTATTAAAAGTTTAACAAATTTCAGTATACAAAAAATCCACATAATAATTGCTGTCAAATGAGTTTCCCCCTCAGAATACACCAAAATTGATGTCGGCTGGGGCTTTGCCTCAGACCTCACTGAGGGAGCTTACAGCGCTCCCCCAGATCCTCTGGCTGGTTTCAAGGGGACCGCTTCGTGGCAGGAGGGAATGGAAGGGAGGAGAGAGGGACTAGGGAAGGGGGAAAGAGGGGAAGTGAGGGATAAAGGAGGAATGGGGAAGGAAGGGGAAAACGGGGAAGCTGGGGGGATTAGCGCCTTGGTTGTCGGGGGGACAGTCAGACGCCCCTGTCAGTCTCCCAATCAACAGCTTCAAAGGTTCACAGAACTGAAGGCTGACACCGTACACAAATAATACACAGAAAATATAATGTACAAACAAGTATGCCATACAGACTCACCTGTAGCCAACGAATCGTTTTGCAAACTCAGCAATTTTATCCTTGAACTTCACCGGTGAAACTGCGCCATCGAGAAACCCTGGTCGGGAATTCCACAACAGCTTCAGCAGCTGTGCAAACTCTAAATTCACAAAGCCAGAAACATCTTTTATCTTTTTTACATTTATTATTTTTATTATTTTTATGTGTGTGTTTGTGTACTTCGTGCAGATCTTCATATTAATAATATGCATGTTCTCAACAACCGTGTGAACGAAGTAAGCATAAATTTATCCACCACAACTGCGCACACTTTACTTCGTAACAAGGCAATTTTAACGTAAATAAATGACACTGCAGTTCTTTATTGAGGATAACTTGAAGTTATAGTATAACCTAAATTTTTAACGTAATGTTGCTTCAGAAAAGTGGGTGTGACAGATATTTTTTAAAAATCCGATCCAGCATTGTTTTGCGATCTCTATGCCAAAAATTGTCAAAATATCTATTATACTGCTCCAAAAGTTAGACGGCAAAATCAACTCCTTCTTTTTTATCTGTACATCATGTATAGGCCTAAATGTGTTAGAAAAAGATAGCTAACATATAAAAATAACCTTTAATCATTGTTCCATGCATACGGCTCGACTGCTCATTAATATCTTGAACATATGCTGACTCCAAGCAGTATTCAAGTAGTGGTCGTGTGCTAGATAAGCATTGTATGATAGAGTTCATGAAGCACTGTAACACAGCAAAACGAGAAACTCAGCCACTGCAGAGAACACAGCATGTCAGATATGCATTTCGTTATAGCCCAGTTACTATCCACAGCCATAATCCTAAGCCCATATACACAGGCTGGCATGTAACACATACATATATCACGCCATCTAGTGATTAAGCGGCGACACGCCAAACTTGTATCTTACCCGAATATTTGAAACAAAGAGCACCGTTGCCATCTGATCCCCCCTTTCAAGGGATCTTCTGCAAATTAACAATCAAACTTAATAGTGTCAGAAATTAGTCCCTGGGCTACATTTTTTCTACAGTCTGATGAAGAGTGTTTTTGTTGTCGCTGGTTCTACAAAAGCACAGAATATATTGCCATTAATCTGTGAATATTACCGTATTTCCCAGGTTTTTAAGTCCAACAACTCCTCTCTCGGTAAGTTTGTAATCATCCACCTGGACAGCAGACACAGAAGTATGTGCAGTCAGATCAAACTGGCATACAGTGATACAATGGCATTGGAAGTCCAACATCTTATCATTCCACTATCATCTCATACATAATGCTTTATGTCAAGAAGATGCCTCCACTGTGCAACAAAAACACCTGATTATGCCGGGGCGTGTGTATGAAATGGTGCACTGCTACTCAATGTCAGTAGGAAAATTCTGGAAAATTCTGGAATTACAAAGTTCTAGAAAACATTTCATTTACGCCATGCTCCACGAAAGCCACTTGCATTAGTTACCACAAAATATCACATTGTTGCAAAAAAAACAAAATATTACATATGATAAAAATGACAGAAAAGAAAAATATCCATTAGAAGAAACTTGACAGTCTGTCTAAACAGACAGAAAGGCAACAAAGGAGTTTAACCCTGTATAGCCACGACTTTCTGCAGTGCAACATTTCGGTAGAATCATTGGCATCCCGTGGGATTTAGCTTAATTTGCATCAGACTTAACATATAAAAAAGGTTAAAAAGGTTAAAGCCTAGTATAGCTCTTAATGGGAAACCCATCACAGAGCTACGGAGCGTCACTTGCCATATGGGATCACACAGTGTTATCTGCCACCCGACACAAGTGAATGCACCCCATCATAACCCCAGCCAACCAGGTCGGTACTTGATTTACCTACCCCGGAAGGATGGAAGGCTGAGTAGACCTAGGTAGCTTGATAGCGGCCCGAACGGGAATCAAACCCACGACCGCTTGATTGCAAGTCTGATGCCCTAACCGTTACGCCACCTAGTCACCCAACATATAACATACATACATAGCTAACATATTTTATATGTCACATAAAAGTGAATTTCAGCTTTGGCGTGCAGACTGCTCTCTATTCACACCTATATCCCATAAAAGAACACGGTTATCCAGCTGCCCTTTAATTTTCCTTCTCCATTTATTCCTATCCTCCACAGACCACTGATACCCTCCAGACTAATTTCACGGATTACTTGACTGTTCATCGGCTTTCTTTGCTCAACGGTTCTACTTTTTTTCAGTTTTTTTCCAATTTCAGTTTTCTAAATCATTTTCCTCTTCAGTTATTTTTTAGTTCCTCACTTCTATCTACTCCTATTTTCCCTATAATTTTTGTCTTCTGGTGAATCACGCTGATTATCGTGTTTTTTTTTCTTTCTTTATTTTCAGTTTTTCGTTTTCATAAACTTTTAGTTCTTATGCGCTAGACTAAACTGGCAGGTCCTGTCCTGTCAGTCTTCGAGTGCAAACTCCATATCATATCATATCATATATCACATCCTGTGCATCCTCTTGTAACAAGCCAAACCTTTTCATATCCTCCTCGACACCATCTCTACCAGTCTTCCTCTCTAGTTTCAATAACCTCAATCACACACCTTGGCTTGGTGTTAAAATACAAACAGAAAAACATCATTAACACATACCACGGAACAGCAGCGAGCTGCATCTGGTAAGCTCTTCTGTTCAATGTCTACCACAACAGACTTCACTCCATCGTCACTTTTTCCTCCAAGTATGCCATGATTTGAAGAGCTGTTATCCAATGGCTTCGCTTTGTACGAAAGAGCATCCGTCATATCTTGCTCCAAAGATCTGCTGCGTACAGGTTGCCTGTAACGGTGATTTGATTGTGTACTCCGTGATTCAGAAGACTCACAGCTAGTAGTTATCTTTAATAACTTATCCATTGTCCTTTGTAATGAAACACGAGCAGAGGAACTAACAGAGCTAGAACGACGTCGGGGATGTCCTGCCACAGCACTTTCGCTTTCGTTGTTGGCCGAAACACGTTCGCCACTAACCTGTCCATGCACTGCTGTGCCAGCATTTTTCTTGACTGGTAACTGTTGTGGTGTAGTTGACCTGACTGGCCTCGTATCTGAAGACACAGAAGCAGAATTTCTTGGACTCATATTTGAAGAAATGGAAGACGAACCAGATAATCGGCTTACTGAACGAGAACGCTGTAGTCGAGCTGACAACCTATGGTTATTGCTTTTGTTTTTAGCCAAACCAAAGTCATCAGCAGAGCCACTATGTTTAGATTCCGTGCATTCAGCTTCATGCTGTGCTGCAGTGTGATCTTCAGTAATATGATGCGCAGTTTGAATGCCACAGTTATCAGTCGGCACATTGAATACATGTTGGCCTTTCAGTGGGAGTGAAGGCTGACTTCTGTGATCCGTTAACTTGGCAGGCTTGAACGATATTTGGCTGTCATTTCTCTGAGCCTGCAAGCCCGTGCCTTCTAGTGGCGGCAAAGGTCTACATGGCGGTTTGTCGAACTTTGATGGCAGAAGATTCGTACTGCCAACACAAGTCCGAGGCTGGCTTGGCGTTTTAATTCGTGCGGCATTTGATTTACTGTCAGCAGTCAAAGACAAAACTGGTTGCTTCTGCGCTATAGTCGTGCCACTTCTCTGACGCAACGATTCTCTTTCCGTTGCCATTCATGAAACAATTAGTTTCAGTCATCAGATTTTTAAAATCTGTTGCAACAGACTCTTCTGAGCAATATCTGTAAGCGAACACAACATATAATCTCATAACAATGCATTTTACCTAATGCAGCAATTTTTATTCTCACACTGTAGTAAAGACTGGAAAGTACTGGTAGATGGCTGCACGGGGATAGAAACTGAACTCCATCCCGGCCATCCCAGTAAACACCAAACCCATGCCCACCCCATCACCATGGCCTCCATTCCTATCCCCACCCCATCCCCACAACTTCTGTCCCCATACCTACCTCATCCCCAGTTTCACGTTAGCATAAGTCGACATCAAACATAATGTACCGG
>Ga0209679_1001199_pt1 | contig 10789 bp, 9 predicted proteins | sample WorMetHEROISLAND_4_FD_187408 | JGI IMG/M metagenome (GOLD analysis project Ga0209679, IMG submission 187408) | Marine gutless worms symbiont microbial communities from Max Planck institute for Marine Microbiology, Germany - Olavius sp. 2 HERON... ...
TCATCAGAAGATTTTCACTCTTCTGATGAAGACTTCCGGTTGGAAGTCGAAACGTCAAGGTATATTAATGTTTTGGTCGTTTTAGATGAATTTTAACTAGCAATTACCATTTAGTGTATGCGCAACATGCCCAAATAACCAGAAACCTGGAGTGGACTTGGAAAACCTGGTAGATTGATCAAATAAGCACTGAAACTAGCAGCAGCAGCAGCAGCATGGAGCCCAGACATGAAATCTTCAATCAAATATTTTGATGAAATCATATTGATTGAAATGATCACTCACTCACAGAGTGATCAAGAATCCTATGAAAACGTTTTACTGGCATGCACTACACTAAACTGGCCGATGTCTGCCAGTCTTTGAGTGCAATCTCAGTACTGTATCATAAAATTTTCCTTGTTCTATCATCTTGCAATTTTTTGCTAACAGTAAAACCTCCTCATAATAATAATAGCAGGGTTCTGAGTTTGCTTCATATGTAGTTTTTATCTTAGACTGCACATTTTTGCATAAATTAAAAGTGCATCTAATTCTCAGTTAAACTATGGGACCAAAAAATATACCCGCACGCTATTTGACATTTGCATTCCGCTATGCCATATATGCCACATTCAATCAGCATGCAATCCACCAGCATAATCACTGTCAGAGTCAGACTACTAAATACATAGCTCTCTGCTTGTGACAGTTTCTACACAGCACTAGTCAGCAATCTTGTCTCAGCCCTCCTGTGGTTGACTACCAGTCCACAGGACTGCACACATGCAACGGTGCTCGGGAACTGTGCTGCTACATCGGTGGATCATAAACCGACGGAGCTGAACCAGGATCGGCTTTGTACACCGCATTCTGTAACAACAGCATCGGTCTCCAGCAACACGATACCAAAACTGAGTTCAATGCTCACAATTTCCCTCATTTTATCATGTGATATTTTTTTCTAAAAAATAATTAGTACTCTTTTTGAACTTGCTATGATCTAAGGCAGTATCTCTGGAAAAGCGAGTCTGTTAAGCTAACACTAAATGAAGCATTAGTATTAACTTCTTATACGGTTTTTGCCGAGATGCCAAACGATTAAAAATTTAACTAGAGAGCACTGAACACAGCACATTACCTCCGCCGCCGAGACTAATGCGGTGTGCAGTCACGGCTTTGCTGACACACGGCAATAAATTGTCGATTAAACATTTAGCAAATTAAATGCAACACGCAGCACTGTGGACAGACACACGCCGAACGCCACAATACCTTCACCGGTCTGCTAAGTGCAGCAAAGGTAATTATGATTAACTGCATTGACTAAAACTAAAAAAATAGTTTGTGTTAATATATATATTGTCAGAAAGAGCTAGACAGACAGATTCCACTGGTTTTGTTTTATTACATTCTATTTAATCTTAAGCCACACACACACACACACATCCAGTTTCTGTATAACCGGCTCATTTTTCCAGATTTCCAGGTTAGGCCAGTCCCCAAAAGTAAACTCTTGGGAACAGTTGTGGCAAAACCTTTACAGGCTAGTCAGCCTTTGTGATAAAACCTTTACAGGCTAGTCAGCCTTTGCGACAAAACCTTTACAAGCTAGTCAGCCTTCCTGTCACCCAACGAACAGTATCAAAGCACTAAACAATGCAATCATCATGAGCTATAACGAGTTTACAGGCTGAACAGCCACAGTGCTCAATCAACAGCATCAATGCATTGAAATTAAAGGCAGTTTTCTTGAGAACTAGCCATGTTTTTTACAAACCACAATGTAGTATGGATTTCATATCCTTCAATGCATTGACGCTGTTGTTTTGGCATAAAATGTTCTAATTCAACAGTTCCGAAAAGCTCACTTTTGGGGATGTGGCCAAACCTGGAAAACTCTGAAAAAAATTGGCCAGTTAAATAAAAATTGAAAGCAGAAGCAGTAGTAGTAGTAATGTAATACGGAGTTCATACGGTAACTTTTGGCGTGTTATGGCACCAACGAGAGTTGTCATCATCATCAACATCATCATCATCATCATCAACATCACCATTAGCTGCAGCAAACAATGTGACTACACGAACCTGCATACTGTTGTTGATACCATAGACAGCAGATGGCTGCACTGATGAACTCAGTGAGGATGGCATCATGGGCTGATAGCCTGCACCAGCGCCATCTACGCAACAGTTTCAGACAGATTAATAACAGCCAAATCAACATTACATCGTTATATCGATCAATGACTTATAGACTGATATAATAACACAGTGAACGGCAGATTCTACCGGTGATGCATAATTACCGGACCGGACCCCCCTTGGTTTTTACTGTATAGCCTTTGAACAAATAGAAAAAAAAATGATAAAATTTAGCAGAAATGTCTGGTAGACTATGCTATTATAAGTAACAACAACATTCTAAACAACTGGCTCAGTTTGTGTTCAAAATGTCCACCTTTTGCTTTAACACACGCATGAAGACGCATGCACCACTGACTGACTGCCGTAACACGCTGATCCAGTTCATCCCAAGTTGCCAGGATATGCAAACGCAGTTTGTCGACATCCTTGATCTGCCCTTTAGCGACATTGCATGCAGCATTATCTCATGCTTAGTCGTGGCAATTTTTATGCCGAAAAACAGCATAGTAACAGTTTTGCCGTTTTGCGCTAGGAGTCCTCACCGTGTAGTTATTTGTTGCTCACTTCCTTCTGGTGTGTTAGCAATGATCAGCAGCTGCAAGTCTCAAGTCTTCTGACAATACAAACCTCTCTTCGACTATCATGCAATGTATTTCTGAAAATTTCAGCGCACCTTACAGTGAGCAAAATTACTTTGAATTTTTCAAACTAGTGATGGTTTGGCAAGTTCAGTGAAGGTCTATCAGGCACGTCTGATGTCCAGTTCCTCAGCCAGACACCATCTGAAGCTACAAGACCATGGCCACGCAGCTACTGCATTGTGTGGTGTGTTTGTTTAGTTCCCAGGTTGCCTATATCAAAATATACTGCTTGTTGACAGTGGCAACGGGGTGCAATAATGGCCTTAAAGTGGCAATGACAACTAAAAATTGGATTCTCTACTTCAAAGTGCAGGGCATTAAGCTGTAAATATCTGCATCCATAAACCAGGTGCTCCTACAATGAGACAAATTTCATGATAAACAGACCACTTCTGTGGCTATTGCACCTTTCCAATACAACATGATATCAGTTTTACTCTTTTACACACGCATGGTTCTTCTTTAACCGAGCTATTTTTCCGAATTACTCTGCTGCTGCTACTACTTTCAGTTAAGCTGGTCCCCAAAAGCAAACTCTCAGGAATCATTGTCCTCTGTAATCTGTAATCATCTATACTGGTGTACTGGACTGCGTCTCACACTTTATGTTCCTACGAGAATCTCGGTTCTATGGCTCCGGACTTCTCACGAAAGTGTGAGATGCTGAGATGCGAGAATTCTACGCTAGCCATAATCTGTCCGCTCTTACTCATTAACAGCATCGACGTCACCAGTTTGTGGGCGGGCTAGCAAAACATAGCAAAGGAATTTCTTGATCGCGAGATCTCGTAGCAGCTTGCGACTTCTACAATGCAAGATGAACATTCTACGCTAGCAGCTACGAGAATCTCGTAGAAAAAAGTGCGAGACACGCCTCTGTTGTATTATTTAAGGTCCTGTACGTGTACGACAAGTGACATTAAAAACCCACTCTGACTAGAGCCACCATCAGTACTGGCTGGACTGTGCTGCAACTGACTGGCTGCCGATCTCGCAGCATACATATTCGCTTCCTCTTGAGCCTTTGCAATGTTCTTCTTGTACCGAATCCGCTTGTTTCCAAACCAGTTGTTCACCTGAACAAATACGCAACAAATGATCTATAAATGCAACAAGATTCACGACCACCAAATGAATCTCTGTAAACTGCACGCTCACATACATCTATGTCAACGGGTTGACATTATGATGGACTAATTAAGAAAACCATGTACACTTTGTAATTTTTACCGCGCGATGCATGTAGTGCTAGTGTGGTATTGCTATTGTAAGTCGTCCGTCCGTCTGTCTGTGATGTTGATGTATCCTGGTCATATAGGTTGGACTAGTTTGAAATTAATTACATGAATAATTAGCTTAGGGTCTTCGATCCTCAGAGCCACAACATCGGCAATCTAGTCGAAAGGGAACACCCCTAAAATTCAGGTGGAATAGGGGTGCGGTTGTTCTCTCAATATCTGAAACATTTACTTACTCGAGTGATACGTCATCGCCGCTTGTCCAAATTACCGTACTAAAAACAGCTATATTATGACGCGGGAAATTCCAGTTATCAGACGCACTACGTACCCCGTCCAAAGTACGCGGTATAACGGTTACATCTGTAACATGCACTGCAGATATCGATTACGAATGCGACAATGTTCCATGGCATGTTTTAAATGTGAAATGGCCATCAGTGATCGATTCATACACCTCATCATAAGGCAATGACAGCATGTTTTGAGTCAACTGGATTGGGAAATTTCCAACAAAGCGGCTTCAGCGGGATGATGTCATGCCGTCTCCTGGCTAATAATAACTCCATGTAACGAGGGGTGGCTGTTCCAAAGAGCAGTGTTGACTGCGGATACTGACAAATTACGCATCGCATGGTTTTGCGTGCTCTTTGCATGGGTTTCTTGTTTTGAATAGCAATGAACAATTTCAGATTTTTTATTTTCTATAAATCGCTAACAGTAAAACAATGACAAGAAAAAAGAAGCAACAACTACAATGTGTTATGGTAGCAATATAGCTGCATGCTGTTAACTATTTCATCGATTTGATTCTGGCAGAGAAACATAATCAGTTAGTGGCATCAGAAGGGCTTATCAGAACCATCAAACAAGAAACAGCATGACGTTACTGTTAACAGACATCTCACCTTCGCTGAATGCATGAGTTTACATTACAAGCAGCTAAATTTAAGATTATACAGCTGTGGTCATTAGCAACTGACTAACAGAAGTTGATGCAGACATCTGCGACCTTCAGAACTCACCACAGTGGCATACATATACAAGTGACTATCTTATGTTGCTGTGTAACAATAAAAGGAGAAAAACCTGAGAGACGGTGATGCCACATTTACGAGCCAGCTCCTCCTTCGCCTCCTCGCTGGGATACGGATTACTGAGATGAGAGTAGAAATACTCGTTAAGTACTTCAGTCGCCGTTTTGCTGAAGTTACGGCGCTTGCGCCTGTATACGTTACACAACATACTTCATCAACAGTGTCACATACAACATCTGAAAGTGGTACGGAGACAAACAATTAAATTTCAAACCGGCATGAGAACACTGATTTATGTCAAAACCATGAGCAGAAAATATTTCTGCAGGTTGGATATAGCCACTCTGTTAGTGAGTTAATTAATAACGATGTCTAATTGGTATGAAATATTATCTGCATTGCCTACATGCAAAGAAAACGACAACTTTGTCTCACTTTATTCATCGCTTAATTCATAATATGAGAAAGCTACTAACAGCGCAAGGTGATTTTGGTCAGTCATTTACCTCACTCCCTCCCTGTATGTAATGACAGATGTAGTGCAGCACCGAACGTACCAACGGACAGTCATCCAGTGGTTTAGTTTGTGCACGATCATAACAAGCAAGCAGACAGATGTGAAGCTGTGATGCAAAGCTGATCGCAAAAACATCCAGCCATCGGGTCGTCCGAAACTGCAGTTTCAGTTCGGTTCAGTATTACACAAAACTGAGGCTTTGGTTTCGATTTTGGTTACCAAAAAAACGATAAAATGAGGGTCTAATTCTGAAACAAGAGTAAACGGCCTTAACGATGGCACAAACGAGATGTCCCATCCTTTCGAATGAACCAGTTGTAGCCTACTTCCACATAATTTAACAGTGTTTGTTTTCAAATTTATTAATTTATTTGCTCATTACATTAGTATGAGACAGACACATCACTGACATAACGTTTTAAAGTGGATAACATCTGAATCTATGAAACGAGGGGTGAGCAGTCTGCCTCTGTAGCAGCCACCAGCCTCCATCTGTGTAATCAGCATATATCAGTGTGGTGCACAGTTGGGCTGACAGTAGTCATAGTCCAATAACTAAACCACAGACGGTACCATCCCATGTGGTGGGGCAAAGTACAGATTCAACTACTGTACAGATGCTGCCTTAGGTATTTCGATAATGCCATCAAAACGCCACTTAGGCCAGTATGCATCTGCCAATCAGCAAGTGATTTTGGTGTCAGGAAAAGTAACATTAGGTAGACTTACCTTGATGTAACAGACACCTAATTCAGTTATTCACAGTGTGACTAACAAAACTAGTTCATTACTAGTGGCTTAAATATATAAGAAGAATAAACAAATGTTTTAGGAACAGGACATACTAAGGGCACACTTGTCATTCTGAAAATTACCAATTGGTAATTTCTCATGCGACACAACAAACATAAGTAAGTAAGTAAATGATTTATAAAGTGCCGAAGTCTGAATGAACAGAAACAGGGCGCGTGGAACAGAAAGCTCATACAAACAAAGTATTGCTGACCTTGCATCAAGAAACTTGGATCGCAGAACCAGAACAGCTTCGCAGGTGCTCTGCTTCAGCTGCAGTTCAATCGCTGTGAACTTGCGTCGAACGATGCTGACCATTCGGTCAATTTCCTTCGGTGCCACAGGGCGTGTCCTGCTCTGCTCGCGCAGCAGGTTTACCACGTGTGTTGTGAATTCGTTGCACGCCTGTTCCAAATAAAAAAATCACCAGCACACTCTGCAACACGATGGTATAAGAACAACACCTCACGAGAGTAAATGAGTAAGCAAATGACAGCTGAGCTCCTTCCATCTCTGAACCAAGGATATAAATAGAAAAATGTATGATGTGGTCAGCTGATAATGCATGTCACACCCGATGTTTTGGAATGTGCTTATGCAAGAACTACAAAAAGTGCACCTAACCAACCATGTCAGTAGGAAAGTAGCAGATTTCAATTTTCTAAATCTGCCTGGAGCCAGATTTACAACCTCAAATCCAACCGGAGTCAGGGCTGGATTTGGGAGAAAATTACTTCACTTACATAAACATAGATTTTCTACAACCTAAAGCCGCAGACACACGACCAACAAATGTTGGCCAACAATTGTTGGTCAACATTTATTGGCCAACACTTGTTGGCCAACATTTGTGTCACACACGACAACATTTTGTTGGACAACAGTATGGCGGAGATGGCGGACTCAGCAGATGACGACGACGTTGCTGCAGCAGTGATTTGTTTAATTGCTCGTAGGTGAAAACGTAGGCGTCCGAAATCCATTTGGATGCAGTCGTGGATAATGCAATGGTAAAATGGGGAAGTATAATTAGTGTAGTCAACACAAGATACATCCGTCCATTCTGCGGCCATGACGTTTGCTACAGCCAACCAATCACCGCGCACGGTTTGCCACTTGATGGCCAACAAAAAAACGAACAAGTTCATAAACGGCCAACATTGTTGTCCAACATAAAATGTTGGCCAACTTTTTGAACACACGACAGACTTGTATGCCAACACTGTTGGAAAACACATGATGGCCAACATTTGTTGTGTCTGCGGCTTAAATCAAACAACGCTACACTAACATAAATGTACACTAACAGGAAAGTATAAATGAACACTTTTTAATCATCTAATGTCATTATGTTAGTTCAGTCCGCTGCCACTGAGACTCCATCAAACGATCAAATCGCACAAACGATGACAAGTCAAGACTAGTTTCATTCCTTTTAGCTGTAAATACTTGACGGGTAGGCCTACTATACCAGTGTTCAAATCTGGCCAAAATTCTATGCCAGGTTTGCCAAACATGGCCGGATGCCAGACCTGCCACAGCCGCACCGAAATCAGGTCAGGGTGGCCACAAAATAGGAGAAAAATATTCCCTGAGTTTTCCAGGCTTTTCCAGAGCCATAAACTTAGTTTTCCATAGGTTATCGCAACAAAAAAGTAAATGTAATAATGACCTTCATCAAGGGTCATTCCACATCAACTCCAGCAATACAACAGGTTACTACCGCACTGCTGACATTTATTGGGTAGGCTTGCTACTCCATGAGATCCTAATGATCCTGTTTACCCAGTCAACAGTGGTTTTATACAAATATTTGAATGATGAACTAAAAATACTTTGTTTTAAATACTTCTCGGGCGATTTAAAATACTTCTCGGGCGATTTTTCCCTAAGGTTGCACAGAATTCCGAGTTTTCCATGTTCAGAGAAATCCCTGAGTATTCCAGGTTTTCCAGGTTAGTGGCCACCCTGCAGGTACATCGTAGTCAATAGAAGCACAATTTCTGACATGCTGTAATGGTATCATTACCTGCTCATATTTCTCATATTCGGCGTGGTACACCTGGCGTATCTGTGCCAGTTTTGCACGGTAATCAGAGTGCTCAATGGCATTCTCGGGCGAGTCATGCTGCCCGGCCGACATGGCCTGCGATGCAGCACTGATGGCACTGCCGCCATTCTCCGGACCAGTCACACCCTCCGCTATCAACATGTTGTCCAGTCGCAGCAGCTGAGGATCAGCCGAATCATCTTCCTGCAGGCCACGGATGCTCAATCCTACAAGAGAACAACTCCACAGTAAAATGTGGCCTCTGCACAAAGGCTGGCATGTTCGCCTCTACTGGCAAAATCAAATGTGCCTGCAAATTCTGCTGTTGCTCCTATTACTACTTTGTGACAGCTTTTGTTTAACTAAGCCTATTTTACCAGAGTTACTTCATGATTCGAGTGTAGCAAGTCACAAAGGGAAACTTATGGCATCTGGCATCTGAAACAAACAAGGCAAAAAATACCAAATAAATACCACACTCACAATTTTCAAACACCACTAATAAAAATGTGGTGCAATGTGCCAAAGCTGCACTGTTTACATTCCTTACCCGTCTTTTCTTTGATTTCACATAGAACCTGAAACAATGCTGGACGCATGCGATGGCAGTTCAATGTGTGTTTTCTGCAACATCATAACATCATCTACTGCTGTATGAATAGGCTATTGTATAATGTAAAATACCAGTCACAATGGCACAACGTGGTCATAAAAACATATGGCAGAACTCCATTACTAAATAACAAACAAGAAATATACTCCAAAATGCATATAAAACCACAGATTTCTAGCTACTGTGGATTTTGTACTTTATGGATTTAACATGGTATTAGTTCTATGCTTCTGCAATTTCTGCCATATTATGCAGTCATCCTGTAGGCTGCATTATGCGTCTTGTCCATCTGTCTCTCTGTCTGTCTCCCCCGTACGGGCTCGTAACCCGAAAGCAAAAAATGTAGAAAAGCCAAAATTGGCACAAACATTCCCCGGGCACAAGTAAGTGGAGTGACAATTTTCAGTTGAAAAGGTTAAAGGTCAAGGTCACCGGATGTTAAAAACCTCTGCAATCTGCGTCATGTTTACTTATGGGTGGCTGATCAAGTGAAAGCGGGTCAGGTGCCAACTGGAAACTAGGCCTATGCCACTGTTGCAGTAGGCCTAATTTACTGTCAGTGCCTGAGACACTCAGCAACTGGACAGACATATCACACTGGCACATTGTGGCGACATTCTTTCTTGTTTTTTTATTGTACTCAATCCAAGCAGTCAGTCTACTTAGTCACCTTCCGTACAGATATTAACACAGCTTATCGTATTGTATTTTAATTTGAAGAACATCTGCCCTGAGCATACCGTACAGTAGGTTAGCAACTAGGGCTGCCACACAGACAAGGAGAGAAAACCGAGCCTCTAGTCAGTGGCAGCAGTTTTTATATTGATTTTGCTGCCTAATGAGAATAAATCGCTAGTTCGTCGAAATGGAGGTCCACTTGTGGCTGAGATTGTCAACCGGACTTTGTGCTTTAAAACTGTATGGTCTGGTCAAAAATCGGATGCACGGCAACCCATTAGAAACTTGCTCAAGGCTATCTGCAGCTAGTCCAGGTGAATGCCATCTGCCCCCTCTCAGTAAAGACATGACAGTAAGTGGTGACGTGATGATTATAGACACCTGTGTATTGTATACTATTTTTGGTTTTTGTTTAACTGGCTTACTTTTTTGGGGATTGGCTAAGGTCAGGCCGGGTAAGCTTAAGTTATTTTAAGGACTGCTGCAGCAAATTTATGCACCATGCACCATGTATATCACATGTAAAATATACACCACAAAAAGGTGCAGCATGTTTACCTAGCCTGTGCCTCATCAAGACTCTGATCAGTGATAGCAACAATCTGTTGCAGAATTTCTCCAATATCTTGCTTTCTAGTGTCCATATCTCCATTAGTTCCATCAGCATGCATTGTTCCATAACCATGCATCCCCATTCTGCCAACCATTCCTGTACCATAGTGGTTGGCGTAAGGACCACGGTTATCCATAGTGCAAACAAATGTGCTTCAACAGCCACAAATGACACTACTCAGTGTTCGTGACTGCAGGTCATACGCTGGGAGCCCAAAGATTTTTACACTGCAACACATACACAATACAGAATTATATACATTTACAATAACAACAACCACAACAACAGTAATAATAGTAAGTAAGTAGGTAAGTAAGTAAGTAAGTAAAACGTGGATTTATATTGTGCTTACCGTTTACTTCTAATGCTCTGTTCACTCTAGTAAAGGCTAAAAAGGACTGTCTTAAGGAACTGTCTAAAATTATCAAAACTACGTGCCAGATCTATGAGTTCAACAATTGAGCACTCGTTGCAGCATATTGG
>Ga0209679_1001201_pt1 | contig 10782 bp, 8 predicted proteins | sample WorMetHEROISLAND_4_FD_187408 | JGI IMG/M metagenome (GOLD analysis project Ga0209679, IMG submission 187408) | Marine gutless worms symbiont microbial communities from Max Planck institute for Marine Microbiology, Germany - Olavius sp. 2 HERON... ...
AGCAAATGTGAACAGATTTTAATAATTCTTTCACTGTTGCATTCTGAAATGAACTGTAGAAAAAGCTATTCCATACCTTGGTAGTCTTTCACCTCACCTCAAATCTGTTGCCACATTACCTTGCAAAATTTGAATGTTTAGCTGTACAACCTTGTGGTTCAAAAGTGATGTAAAATCATTTATTTGCAGTAAATATATACAGAGATGTCATCTTCTCAATCATGTGTCTATGCCATTTAATTTACAATGTTACAGTGTGTGCTAAAATACTTGCCATCAGCACGCATGCATGCCTTTTAGTCATGAAGCCTCTTGTCAATGAATGCATTGATGATGCATTGTTCAATGTTGTGCCGAGTATTTAGCAAGCGCTTAATTTATTGCACTGACGTTACGTCATATGGCATCAGTGGCATTCAGAAAAGGCAGTTAAGCTAAAATAAATCTCTCAAACAGAAACAGCTGCTAGTTCATCATTGTAAAACGCAATTATCATCTGATGTGTAGAGTATTCTGGCTAATATGAATGAACAGTTGTATAGTTGAACATTGAAGTTGCACAAGGTAGTGCGACAACAGATTTTAGGCAAGGTGGCAGATTTTAGTACATCTTCTTCTGCTGTTCGTCTGAGAATACAACGTTGAAAGAATTATTAAAATCAGCCCACACTTGCCAAAGTTATCACAAAAAGACAGTGTGGGTGTTTTTTGGACTCACGGTGTACATAACTAGTCCTGTCCAAGTGCCTGAACAGGAGAATGCACAACATAGAAGAGCCATGATCTAGTTATAGGTCAACATAAAGGTTGAATCATTTAGTTGAATTAAGGTATTGGATGGGGCATTATCATTTGCCTCATCAAGGTATGTTGAAGTTGTATGTAATTTTCAATTTAAAGTAAGGGTGAAGATCACATAGACAGTTTTAGTGTGCATGATGTGTATGATCAGTTACATGTTGGGTATGGTTATTGTGCAAAGTTAGCTTATATCCATTTGTCTGTAGAAGAAAGGAAATTGTCTGACTTAGAGTGTCCTCTGCTGGTGCAACTGAATTGGGGCAAAGACGACCGCGAAGGAAGGTTTTTGCTGAAGCGTGAAAGTGAGAAAACCACTGCAGTAAGTTTTCATGTTTTGCTATTTTGTAACATGCATTTGATGCTGGAAATATTGCAGTGCATAATGCGTATCAGCATCCATAGGATGAGGTCTGGCATAACCAGTTGGGTTGATCACCATCTGACTAAAATTCAGGCCATTCAGTATTTTGTGCTGCACTATAAAACTACTTCAGTTAAAATGTCATGGAGCACTGACCATTTCCACAAAAACAGACCAGCAAGCATTTGAGATTATAATGTCATTAGTTAATTGTATCGGCCTACCGATACATTTCGATCGTCAAATAACATCAATGTTATTTGAGCAATGAAGTGAATTGAAGTTTCCTCCTCATCTTGGCAGAGGGGACATAGTGCTTCATTTTGGAGACCCATAATTTTGAGGTGTCGATTAAGATCGGCGTGACCGGTAAGTAATCCGATAAGAATCCTCAAGTCTTTCTTCTTAAGACGTAATTACTGTAATTGAAAGTACATTGTTTGCTGATGGCACTTTTTGGCATTTTTGTGACAGTCTCTTCGTGATCTCTTTTTGAAATATTGTATTATTTTGCTGCTAGCTGTTATGTAAATGGCGGTTGATGCATTTTGCATTATTGAAATCTTTTAAACTTAGTAATTGGATTCTTTTTTGGGGTTATTATTTATATTGCTTAAAACTAAATGATTCTCACATAAAACAGTGGCCTTGAACATTTATGGCTGAATGTGAGATGTCTGCAATGATCTCAACAAAGCTATGTTTGTTCAGTGTTGTTCACCTGTGTGTCTGTTTGCCAATAGTACACTGGTTTACATTGCTATAGGCTTGCCACTGTGCTTGAGATATACAAGCACAGGACTATCAGTTTTTTTATTACATACAAACGGTGGTAGCAGTGTGCTGTTTTGGGCAGCAGTATGTGGCTGAAGCTGGGCGGTCCTAATGATGAATTGCGCTCATTGGAGGCTGTGATAAGGTAGAATTAGGGAGTATAATAGGAGGGATAAGTAGCAGCAGTGACCACACACAGCAGTGTGGCTTCTGTTCAAGGATGCAGGGGTTTGGCGCTGCAGTTTGTCTTTCAGTTTGTGCCAGATGTAATTTGATCTGCTGCTGACATCTGCCAGTCGTGCCACCTAGGACCAGTGCTGGCCGTCTGCCAGGCTGCAGGCTCTGCGCTGCTTGGTCTTATCAGTTATAGGGTAGACTGTGGACTGCTGCAGAACCGCCTTTGGCCTTACAGCTTGCTGCCTGTTAATGAATGGGTGCATGTGTGTGTGCTGCTATGCCCGCCTGCCAGAGCTGTCACATTAATGCAAACCGTAGCTGTGCAAACAAACTCACACTCGGCCAATAATCGGCTTCTGATTTCAGTTCATTTGTATGTCTGTGCGGCAGATAGGACATCGACGTCCCTTACGTTCCACGTCGTTCGCTCAGGCCTAGCTCACAAAAACGCTGGTGGCCACATGGCTCAAGCGCGATACGTGCTCGCGCTGAGCCACGAGCTGTCGCTACCTGTGCTTTTTTAGGCAACTCAGATTAGCTGCATAATGTGGATTGTTTAATTCATGTCCTTAGGCATGTGATATTTTTGTGACTAATAAAGATGTACCGGATTTCAATTTTCACAATCCGACTGGAGCTGTATTTGGCGGATTTACATGGATCTCAAATCTGATTGTAACCGGGGTTGGGACTAGATTTGGTAGAATATTACTGTACTTAATAATCATTTGTTTTCTACAATCTGAGTCAAATAGCACCATTAACATAAATATACCAAGAAAGTGTTAAGTGAACACTTTGTACTCATCTAATGTCATTAATGTTAGTTCAGTCTGCTGCCACTGAGTGTTAAACAGTCAGATCATTACAATTTTAGCTGTAAGTAGTCAACGTGCACTGCAACTGTTTAAATCCATCCAAAAATTCTGCTGAAGTCTGATTTGGCCAGATTTGCCAGAAATGACCAGATGCTGGAGCTGGGGCAGAAATTGAGTGCATGTTTAGTGAGCAGGCACTGGGGGCAGAGCTGTGAATTAGCACAGGAAGGGCCACAGTGTATGGAAGTCTGATAGTTATTAGGTGAATAATATTTCAGTAATAGTCAAGTACATCACTACTTTAATATAATGCTGTTATTGATTTACAATTGAATGTTCGGATACCTTTAACTGTTAAATAATTTATGGGGATTAATTTTGACGATTGATTTGACATTAAGTAACGTAGTTATCGTAAGTGAAATCTGTATAATCTTTTTTTTTCAACATATCTTGCAGCATCTGCAGCGTCTTCTTTCTTTTGACAGTTTCCTTTTCATTCTTGCTTCTTCAGTTTTGTGCTACAGTTTGGCATGTCTCAACACATTGTCTAGCCATTGATATGCTTATGTTGCCCAATGTCCTCAGTAATGTATCGTCCTTCAACACTTTCTTCAGAAGTTGCAGATTTAATAACAGCAGTTGATATTTTGTAATAGTTTTTGGAGTGCAGTTAATTCTACCACTGATATGACGAACCGATGTTGAAATGTTTCCAGATTTATATGCGACAATATAACTGCAACATTTAGGGATGTTCCAGATTTTGGCCCCAGCTCTGGCAGGTCTGGCATTCGGCTATTTTTTGGAAAATCTGGCCCTGGCGAAATTTTTGGCCACATTTCCGGATTTGGCCAGATTTGTTGACTATTCCCAGCAAAAAGTAATGAAACTGGTCTTGGCTTGAGTGATTTGATAGTTGGATGCAGCATCATACCGGCAACAAAACTAAAAAGTTTGAACGTCAAGTGATTACCAGGACTTCACTTCATACTTTCTTGTTAGTGTACAGTGTATATTTAAGTTAATCAGTGGCGGATCCAGGGGGGGGGGGGCAATCCGGCCATGGCCCCCATCCAGTCAGACAGTCGGGCCATAAACTTTGAGTTTGATATAGAAGTTAGGCCTTCTATCAGGTGTTTTTTGTCTTTGCACTAAACAAGATGCTCGCGTAACTCTTTATGTATTAATAAAATTAGTAAAATTGGTGTCACCAGATGTCAGATTTTAAGGCTAAAATGCACCAAATTCGATTTCCGCTGAGGCTCAGCCTCAGTCCCCGCTGGGGAGCTTACAGTGCTCCCCAGACCCCTAGCTGTATTTGAGGGGCCTACTTCTAAGGGGAGGGAGGGGAAAGGGAAGGCAAGGGGAGGGAAAAGGAAGGTAGGGGAGGGGAAGGGAGGAGGGTTGGCCCCCAATTGGGGAGTCTGGATCTGCCAGTGAAGTTAATGTTGTGTTAAACTGTAATTTATTTATGTAATCGTTGAATGTAGTGGAGTGGCCTCGGCGACTCAACCAATGCCGCAGCACCAGCTCCGGATCTCGAACGCCGGTTGTCAAAGCGTGAGAAGAAAGAACTGAAGAAACGTGAGAAAGAAGCACAGCGCCGGGAAGCAAACAACAAGGAGAACATTGCCAAGCGCTTGTATGAAGCTGCACCAGACTCAAGCTTCACTCGGAGCATCTCCAATCCAGAGATGGTGATGAGGAGACGGAGACAGATGAAGCTGGAACGCAAGTTGCAGCAGATACGAGCAAGTGATGACGGACCAAATTCTGGTGTGTATTTTAATTCTACCCACATTTTTTATTCTAATGCATATTGTATGTGTAGTATGGCTAATGCACTCTGATGCAAAATTGAGCCCGTTCTGTGATCCTCAGACAAGAATATTCTTCTTTCATTCTCAGTCTTATCACTATAGTTGTTCTGCTGTTCTCATTTGCCTGTATAACAAGAGACGTCTGCAACAACGTTGTATGCAGCCGTCCATCCCATTGCCCAGGGTCTCAGGTGCCAACAGACTACAGTAGGCCTAACAATAGCACAGGACTAGTGTGCAGTCGCCACCTGCCGTGCTTGATCTGCTGGCGGCTGGCGCTGCTGCCGGTAAGTAAAGATGACACCAGATTTTGGAAGTTTCCACATCCTTTGAGTTTGACCTTTGACCTTTTGAACTGAAAATTGGCACTCTACTTACTCGTGCCCTGGGGATGTCTAAGCCAATTTTGATTTTTCTGCTTTTGTTTATGAGTTAAAAGCCCGTACCGGACAGACAGATGGGCAAGACGCAAAATGCGGTCTATAAAATGGCTGTATAATAGAAGTAACTAGGAGCACTCTTCACCTTCACCATGGCTCTGCGGCACACACACACACACACAGCCTGACAGCGTGACGCCAGTCATCACAGTACTTTCGCTCACTAAGTGGCAGCAAAGGTAATAATTTAAATTTCAGTGATTTGATGCTGGTGGTTGGGTGACAGGAAGGGCATCCTTCCAGTCTGTAAAGAGTTCTACTTCAGCAGTTCCCAAAAGTGTACTGTTGGGAGACAAGCAAAACCAGGAGTAAATCTGGATGAATTTGGCCAGCTGTACTTGAAAGCAATAGTAATGGTGAATTTTTGGTGATGGTAATAATATAGTAGATGGTAATAATATAATAATAGTAGTAACTTCAACAGTTTTTCTGATGCCATAACGCGAGAAACCTATTACATGAGCACACTGCCACACTTCCATAGCAAATACTCGATTCTTTGTTATTACAGGTCGTGTTATAACCTGAAGAGGTAACTCTTGAGCAGTTTCTTGATGGAGTCTGCAGTCCCCATTTCTCAGGTCTTGTAGGGACAGCAATTCCACTCGAAGTCTGCTGCTATATACAAGAAAGCCCACTGTCGCTGACAAACCCGCGCGACGCTTGCGAAAAGTTTGCACGGTTTACGTAAGAGCAGTGGGGTTGTAAGCTGTATAGCGAGGTTGCCTATCGGTAGCGTGCCTATGGTGTCCTATTACGTCCTATATAGTAACTGTGTCTGTAAAATGCGTCGCTTTGGAGGTACTTGCCCTTTAAAACTACCGTGACCTTGAAACCCGGGTCAGGAGTCACTCAAGGTCATCGAAAGTGACATCATTCGATAGCTTGCATATGGTTTCCTATTACCATCCTATAGTAACTTTGTGTGTAAAATGCACCGTTTTCGAGATATGACGACATATTGGTTGAAAATCGTCGTAAAAACCCAAACCCCCCTCATTTGGCACCTGTTTTTGGGGTGACCCCTTGCGAATTTTTTGACGAGTCATACCTTCCCAGAAACTAGAGTCATGGGGCTATCAGATGGTGTACATTTCACGATCCTGCTTTCGCTCTGCTAGGCACAATACCGGCGTATGACGGACGGACAGACGGACACGTCGCTGTCGCAAAGACCCGCGCTAGCATAGCGTCGCGCGGGTAAAAATGGTTTTCCTGTGAACTTTGTGTTTGCAGCTGCGATGACCAGGTCTTTGCAAGACATTGGCATTGTTCTTTTCTGCCCGTTGGTTGGCACTTTTTGGTTAGATACCTAGGACCAAGGGCATGGTGGGCCTTATGACTTGTTGAGCAGACTTAAGTGGTTTCTTTGTGGTGCTGGAAGACAGTGAAGGTGGTTACGTAAGACGTGCACATTCAGTCATAACTCCTCACTCTGAATAGAAATGCGAAATGCTTTGTCAGAAAAACTAGCATTTTTGCACATATCTGTGATGTCAGGTTGATGCGGTGTGAACTATAGATAATCCAATTTGTGCACCTTATTTGAGTAAAAATGGAAGATTCAAATAAAAGTCAATACGGAAAAGATTTTCTTAAAGTGTATGAAAACTGACTCTGCCAATTTTTTCAGTGTTCTTATTGCTAGCTGTTTCACTTTGCTTTAGTTTGTGTCTGACCTGATGGTCATCTGAATAGAACAGACTTTGCTTTAGTTTGTGTCTGACCTGATGGTCATCTGAATAGAACAGTTGTATAGAAAGAAAACATTTTTTTGTATTATACGGATGTGTGTCTGTTCTGATGAAGGTGGTACTCTGAAGATCTATGGCGAGACAATTTGTCCAGAAGTTCCTTACAAGACATTGTTGTTGTCGATGAATGACACAGTTGCTCACGTTGTCCGAGAGACGTTGGATAAGTACGGCCTGGAAAAAGAAGATGCTCATCGTTATTGCCTCATGCAGGTAGCATACATGCAGTGTTGACTGGTAGTTATTTGCCCATCTATGTGTAGCTCTGCATGTCGCGTGCATTTGTGTAGCCTTTAGCTGGAAATTTAATTAGCTTTATGCCTGCATAGGCTGTGGTATCCAAACTTGTCGGAATAAAAAAGATGTTTACATCACACCGATACTCGAAGATTTTCAAGTATGCATTTTGAGAATGTTGATCAGTTAGAGCCAGCAGAGCAAGTCTTGATTTGTGCATGTAGTTAATTATAAGATGTATGGCAACGTGTGCTGGCATAATCATTAGGAACGTAGGACTCATGATCACGAGGTGGCTGGTTTGCCATTCGCTGTCATTTAGCAACTGTGGGCAGGTTGTTCACATAACATACGGGTTTGTGATTTACTTGACCTACAGTCTGACTGCCTTAAGGCTACTTATCAGCTCTGCCTCCAACACTGTTATGAAATTAGGTCTACCTTTACCTTTTTTGCTTGTAGTTGGTTAGTAAACTTAATTAGTCATTATAAAAAAATCTGAAAAACCCAATAAAGCCCAAAACCCAGTGGGTTGGGCTTTTTTTTACAAAACCTGGGCTTTTCTGAACCATGGTCAATGGAATGCCCAACAGGTAAATAAGCAAATATAATTGGTTGCTTGCTTACAGAGCTGTGTTGAGCTGCAGAGTGGACACATTGAATTGGAAAATTAAACTGCATATTTGTAGGTTGTGCAGCCGTCAGATGCTCAAGAGTTTTACGGCAAGCATCGGCAAGAATTTCTGTTGGAGGATGATGACTGTCCATTAGAAATACTGACTGATATTTACCCAAACAGTGGTATGTCTTGTGAATTCTACCTATTATAAGACATTCGAATATTGTTAATAGTTTCACCATACAACAACAGTCGTCACCAATTTATACTTTATGTGCCAAGTATGTCTCTGATTTAACTGTTCTAATCACTAGTTTGATCTGGTTCTCAAGTGTGTCTCTAGGAAAAACGTCTGGGAATCGGTGTGGCAGGATATTTAACGGTTCTTCTTTGTTGCTCAGCTGACGATGTCAAAGTACTGAATATGGTGTCAGCAAGTTGCTGCATTACTGTGCATATTATTGTTGTGGTGTAATTTCTGTCTCTTGTGTAACTCTGTTGACTGCGTTTACATGTAGGACCAGTTACGTTTCATCTGGTGCGTCGTCCTGCTAATGCTTTCTCGCGTCAGGCCGACGTGCCACCTGGAATTGCTCCCGCTGAAACCGACAAGTTTTGTCCTTGTCTTGTTGAGCTCAATCCAGGTAACTGTAATATACATCTTTCTTCTAATCTCGTTGTCACATAAATATTCCTTAACGTAATAAAGATAAAGGTCCGGTACTTGATATAGCACTGCTCCACGATGAAAACATGCTCAGGAGTGCTTTACAGTCTCGGAAGTGGCAGCTGATTGGCATGAGCTAATGATACCACAGTGCATTATGCAGCCATCCATTGCCCTCGCTAGCAAACAATTGGACACGCGTTGCAGCATGCAGACATACCACCACCCCAATCAGCTACACTAGGCCTTCACCCCGTAGCCCGTAAGATACTATTCATTTCCTTCCCGCAAAGGGTAGGAGACTGAGTTGACCTGAGCACACTGTAGGTTAGCAACTTGCTCAAGGTTGCTTGCAAATGGCCTGCAGTGAGATTCGAACCTGCGACCTGAAAGTTACAAGTCCGATACTCTAACCACTAGACACCTGCTTACATATGAAGTGTGGACAATTTCTCAAACGGGTTACAATGTCAAAGTAGTGAATGCTGTTGCTGTTGTAGATGGCACAAAGCCGTATGATGTTCGTAGCTTTCCTATTCCAAGAAATGGTCTGGAGCTAGGACAGGAAAAGAGTCCAGGACATAATGGTTCATTTTTAAAGGTAAATTTAAGCACTGTTTGTCTTGTCTTAGTAGTTAGAATGTTGCTTGCTGCAGCTTGGATCTGTGTTGATTTACCCACTTGGAATATTGAAAGACTGCATGCATTGTGGATTGTAGAGTGGTCCAAAAGTTTTCAGTGTGCTGTTTTGCTATTCTGTCCATATATCATACCATCGTAAAGAGCAGGGACATACTATAAAACCACTAGGGTCTGTCTCTCTGTCTGTTGTCACTCCTATGGTCACAGTTCGATTTTGAAGAAATTTTGTGCAGTTGTTTGGGGCTAGAAAAAATAAGAACGAGATTATTAGAGGTCAAAATCCAATGACCCGCTTCCCTCTTTTGTCCCAGTTTTTACCTTTGTAATGCATTTTCAGTTGGAAGGTCCATACACCAAAGTAACGAGGCCCGTGGACCGATTGTGATGGTTAATAGCTCAAACGACATTCCTCGGGAACCACTTTGCCCAAAGTTGGAAATGTCATAACCCCTTATTTTGTGCCCTAAAACACAAAAATGTGATCAGTCTAGTGGAAAATATGCTTGGCTAAATCTTTGACAAATGATACCTCAGCAACTGTGCTAGATAAAGGGGCCACCAACAGGAAACCACATATTGCGAGTCAAATGGTCACACAACCAGTGACTTCACGTGACCAAAGTGGTGACAAGGCTTGGTGTTGTTGCTTGCTGCCAGTGATGGCTGTGAAAGCATTAACTTAACTAAAGAAGGTTAAATGTAACTCATATGGTATGGCAACCGGACAGATATCTCGTTCCACGTATTTATAGTTCTTTGTAAGTTCACTTTATATGTTGATGAAGTGTGACGATCTAGTGATGTTTGGTAATTACATAACAGATGCCAACAAAACTGGATATAAACAACACAGTGTTGTGCTTGTATTGAAATTATTTGATAACCTATGTTGCTTCGGGGATGTGAACTTTTGGACCACTCTGTGTATTATTGAATCCCAGAATTAATTGAGCATCTTATTGTGCCACGTTTGTGGCTTTTGATGCATACACTCGATGCACAACTCTTGTGTCTGAGCGAATGCAGTTTGTGTTATGTTGTTTGTTTAGTTGGTTGGGTCAGACATTTGCAGACAGCACTGTGCAGTTGAGTTTGTCAATGGTGCTGTGGTCATTATACCTCTTGACCGGGCTGCAGCTGTCCATGTTGATAACTCGAGAATATACAGTGCCACGCCATTGACTCATGGTGCTTCAGTGCTTGTTGGCAGCAAGCACCTTTTTCAGTTTGTTGATCCGATGACTGCACAGGTTAATTCAGCTTTTTTTGTTGAATGTCTTGGAAATTTTTGTAGAATTAATGCTTTATCTGTCATCCGTGATCCAAATATTAGTTATCAGTGTTATTATTGCTGTTGAGAATGTACAGTTGTTAATGTTTAAGTTGAATTATCCTGTATAAGTCATCTAGCAGGTAGTTGTTATTTGAATAGTACCCGGTAGTCAATTCTTGCCAAATCGCCAAGATTGTTGACTAATTATGAAAAATTAGTAGTTGTTTATTTAATAACCTTTGTCATCTTTGTATGTGATGCACTAGATAGTAAATGTACCGCAGTATTATCATCGCTGCTTGTCACAAGTGTGCGGTTGTGACAGCGCGAGTTCGATTTAGCTTGTCCTAAGCCTTCAAATCAATCACTTAACTTAATTCTTTAATCTAAAGAGAC
>Ga0209679_1001202_pt1 | contig 10781 bp, 9 predicted proteins | sample WorMetHEROISLAND_4_FD_187408 | JGI IMG/M metagenome (GOLD analysis project Ga0209679, IMG submission 187408) | Marine gutless worms symbiont microbial communities from Max Planck institute for Marine Microbiology, Germany - Olavius sp. 2 HERON... ...
TGGTCACACATGACTTTCTAATGATGTTCTGGTGTTGATTTCTGCAGCCTGTACTGTCTTGCAATCGAGAGGTTGCGTTCTGTAATGTCAGATAACGACTCTGTTCAAGTTATTCACAAGCATGTGTTTCTGTCATCGAGCAGTATAACTTGGCACCGGTAAAGTGGTGATTGGTGAAGATGGCCTCTGGCTGGGACGGTAACCGCAGGCAATTAACGACTGTGTACCAGCATGTTTGTTGTCATATCGAAATGATGTAGAAACTTATAGCCGCGCAGCTTGTTTGATTGAATTGATTATGCTTAAACGTGGTGTGTGTGTGTGTGTGTGTGTGTGTGTGTGCGATAACGCAACATGCGAGCGGCCCTTATGTTTTGCTGCTGTTTCTTTTTTTATTCAGCGCGAGATCTCCGCGGTCTCTCGGCCGATCGCCGCGAAACTTTGCCACATGATCGGAAATGGGTGCAGTTTTAAAAACTACGTCCAAAATTTGGGGTTCCTCCACCCAAAAAATTGGGGCCGAAAAACATGCTTTTTGGCGCGATTTCAGACGACTTCGCACTTCGGTCGCGAATATCTCCGGAACGGAACAAGATATCGACAATCTACGGCGTTGCAAACTGCGATCTCTCCCGCGTCCGCTGACGTAATCTGGTGAACTTTGGTCCACAAACGGCGAAAAATAGGACCGTAGTTTAAACACATTAAAAATCGAGCAACGTGGCGATAGTTCGTAGGACTGGCGTTAACAAGTCAGTAGCATTCGCTAGGCGGCAGCAAAGGGCAGCCCTTATGCTGGGCTCTGCCACGCTTTCTATTTCTATTTTATTTTATTTTGTATTTTCATATGTGTATTTCTACACCTTGTTTATGATTTCATGTTAATACTAGAAGGCGCTCATGAGAGTGCATATCTCCGCCAAGTATTAGCATTTAACGCCGAAATATTTAGGGGGTCACGTGACCCTAGCCACGCCCCCATTTGGATAAATTTTGGGGTCATGTCTGGGCTGCCCCTGAGAACACTTTTGTCAAATTTCAAGTCCGTAGCTTTAACCGTTTTTGAGTTATTAGCATTTAACACCCAGAAATTTTGGGGGTCATGTGACCCTAACCACGCCGCCTTTTGGAGAAATTTTTGGGGGTCGTGTCCGGACTGTCCCTGGAAACACTTTTGTGAAATTTGAAATCCGTAGCTTTAACCGTTTTTGAGCTGTTAGTGTTTAACTCCCATTGACCGGCCGCTGCACACAGACAGACACAAACAGACACACGTCGAACGAACGCATTATCTCCGCCATTCACTTCGTTCACTTGGCGGAGATAATCATAAAATATGATATAACCTGCAGTTACGTGACTGCACAGAGACACATCAGCTCCGATTGTTTCAGGAATTGGAGTATGTTCCCTTTTATTAGTGTTCCGCAGTATCGGTGTCTGTACCAAGCACCGTTCTCAATGTATATCCACAAATCTAATTGTATTTTGTATCTGCTTTGTACAGCCGTCTTTACAAAAGCTGGTAATAGACGAGAGTGATCCGGGACCAGCGAGGCTCATTCTCTACTCCAATTTGCCAATAACCTGTCAAGCGGTCACGAGCAGCAATTGGCCGATCTACTGCTGGATCACGTTCGACATCAAGTCGAGCGAGGACATCGCCATGAGGCAGCGACTGCCGACTTCGACGACCAAGAACTTGTGCTCTTATCGGATTCAGGAGAAAGACTGGAAACCGGACGAAGGCTACGCTTATGACAGCGACACATCTCTGGACATCGTTGCGAAGGTACAGTATGACACTTAATCATCATCATCATCATCATCATCATCATCATCATCATCATCATCATCATCACCACCATCATCACCACCATCATGATCGTCATCGTCATCACCTTTATTTTAGGCACGTGGCCTATAACATAAAAATACAATGGTGTAACACAAAAAAGAACACAAACACCAGCACACAGGACGACTAATATCCGAGGAAAATAAAAATAACGCCACATTATAGATAAATTATAAAAACCACAATTGACAGTGAAATGAATAAATATATGCTAATTACACAGACACTTGTTACGATATGCGAGTTTCTTTCCCTGTAATTTAGAAGAATAGGAAGAATAGAAACCAGTTTGATATTCACGAGTAATCGCAGTCTGATAACTGAGACAAATGAAGACAACTTAAAATTTTAGCTGTCGAATTTTACTGTTTTGAGGACAATAATTGGCAAGCTCCCCCAGACACCCTAGCAGGTGGGGAGGTGTTCGCTGCATCTTCCAAGAACCACGCCTTCACTCTCGGCAAAAATAATTTTTGCTCCCGGCCCGCATGTCAATTTCTGGGGAAATTATGTGAAATATACGATAATCGTTTGTAACTTTATTTTTCCCCAACCGACCTGGAGGCCTCACTACAACCAATTTTCGTGAGGTGAGATTATTCAACAGCACATTGACAGGTAGTCGATGTGATATTGGGTAGTATCATCTTTTTTATGATTTGTGTGTTGTTTTCGATGTGCTAGTCACTGCATTTAGCCTTTAGCGTGCGTACAGTTTTGTACATTAAATTTTATAAAAGGAAATGTGCTCCAATTTAAAAGTCATGAACGTTTCTGATCACTGTGAAGTTCAAAGTATGCAGGCATTATTACGTGTAGATCGATCTGCCGGCGACCAGAGTCCGACGAAGCCTGCTCGAGTTCGTGTTTCGTCCGGAGCTCGGTGACTATAAGACGATTAACGGAGAACGATATCTTAATCCTTGGATCAACTACACTCTTCCTAAACCCATACAGGTTGGTTGAATCTCTTGTCATCTATTCCATCTTCAACCAACGTACAAACAAGCCCGTAATATTAGTGTGCACAAAAAAAAACTTAAATGGGGTCACGTGGCGTGGGTTTGTAATGGCTGTCAATTTTCCCTATGAACTTGTCCGAGTAAAACGATTTGTGTTGTTTTGGACGTCTGACTTAGTTGCCCTTAGACAGAAGTCTAAACTGATGTTTTTATACTTACTTATATGTAGGTGTATCGATACGATTCTCCAGCGCCTCTGGGTCGATGCGACAGCCAAGGCGATCCTCACGTGAGAACGTTCGACGGTCTGTTTTACGACATCTTCACTACGGGCAACTTCATCTACGTTCGAAACCTGTCCTATGTAGCCGTTGAGGTTCGTTTTACGTGGATCGTTGCCGTCTGAATGTATTATGACAGGAACATTTTAGGCTTCGTTCTGAGAATTAATTACCGAAAACTTTTTATGGGCAACTTTGATGATGTATATAGTTCACTCAGTCTACGCTGAATCTTTGATAAACCATTAAACCTGTTTACTACTTCTACTGTAGGCCTGTTACTATTACAACAACAACAACAACAACAACAACAACAACAACAACAACAAGCTATTTCAACTTATGCAGTTTTAGGACCGGAAGGCGGGTCCCGAAAAGCTACTCTAGTTTGTTGTTGTTGTTGTTGTTGTTATCAGTTCTCTAGCGTCCAAAATGCCTAAGACTTTCTTAATACGCAGCGTAGCGCAACGAAACATTGCATACACATTTGTGCTGAAATTGCCCACAGATCTACCGTCTCAGATTTTTCGCTTATTTTTTCATTAATGAGTAATTAGATAGTTAATTAGCATAGACACGGGAGTGCACGCAACAGCTGTAACAGCTCGCGAAGCATGCCGGCTGGTCAGCTCAGCGTGCGTACAACGGCCAGCTGTTACAACTGTTGCGCGCACTCACTTCCGGATCCATAGTACCTTTCGTACTTGTAATTAAGCAGTCTGAGTAAGATTATGTCTATTCTTTACGGTAAGCGTCGGTCAATCTGTTTTATTTCATTTCAGGTGCAGGCGAAACACTGGGCGTGTACCCAGTGGAGAAGTGGGGTATCGTGTGTGTGTGGTGTTGCTATGCGAGAAAATGACACTATACTGATAGCTGATATGTGCCTCAACGAGTCGGCGATAGCAGATGATCCTAAGTACATCACCTACAACGGCAAGGACCTGCCGGATGACGCCGGCATCAAAGTCAGCGACTCTGGACGCACGTTCAAGGTAACTGATATGATGTCATTAATCATTCGCAAAATTTGTGCAATTGATGGTGTGCAAACATTAATGGATTTACAGTAAGTAAGCCTTCACAGTATATACACGTGTTTGGTCGAGTTGGGTCATTGTACATGCAACCCGTCGCCGATTGGGTTAAGTTGGGTTTGTAAATAATGGGTCGGATTGGGTTCGGTGAAGGAAAATGGACCCATGTTCATGTTTGTTGGATGTGGACCGTTGCATAGCAACTGTATTACGGTGATGGATTGTTTTTCTACAGAGATCAACAGGTGGTTGACTCAGGGAAATTTTACGAGAATCTTACTGATGGGGCAGTGTTGGTGCAAATGAGATTGGGATATGGTTGGTTAGGTTAGGGACAAGATTGTATTTTTGGCAAGAGTTAGTAAGTTACTTGCCAGATATCTGATGGCTGGACAGTGATAGACGAACCCGTGTTGTTTACTGGACTCAAGTTTGGAACGCTGGTGGGGCAATTTTTTTCCACTGGTGAGGCACATACTCACCATTTAAACTGTTACAAATGCCCTGGGGTGACTACTGTCATGCTAGATTTGGTGAATCCCTCTGCTACGATGCGTCCATTAAGTTGACGCTTCCAGGACCAGTCAGGTGCGCGTCCAAAATCTTATGATAATGTGACAACGTAGTGTTTTATGAGCCAGCAGAGGGCGTTTTAGGGGTTTAAAACCTTCACTGAGAATACATTTCTTTCACAACAAAAATATGCCTCAATGGTATACCAAGGCATGAAAGAATTGATTCCACTGTTGCCGTTTTTCGGTGAATAATGGCTTGAGTGTGTTTTATGCTGTGAAATGTTGGTAATTTTTTAAACTCAAAATGCAACAAAATAAATTTGGCGGCCGGGATCCCACCCGGACCCGGAACGGGAGTTGGAAATTGGATTGCTGACTGACAACAGTTCCAGTGTTACCATTATGGAAAGATCGTAAATACGCTGTGACTGACGGCCGCAAATATGTCGGCACTCGGCGGCGACATAATGTCTTTTTCTAATGCTAGAGCTGCGAAAAAAGCAGTGTAAATACGAACGAAATATATTTGGTAAGTAAGTAAGTAAGTAAGTAAGTAAGTAAGTAAGTAAGTAAGTAAGTAAATAAAATGTGAATTTATATTGCGCATATCGTTTAAGAAAGGTCTAATGCGCTGTGTTGGTGTTTCGTAGATTCAGATGCCGTCCGGTAACAAGATCATTGGTCACATTTACGACCAGCACATCAACCTTGAGATCTACATCTCGTCAAAGACACTCACTCAGGGTCTGTGTGGCTCGTTTGACGGAAACCAGAGCAACGACATATTTAACCGATTCACTAACCAGACTTCAGACACCATCATTAACGATCTGATTGAAGTCAACACATCTGCTAGTTGGAGGTAAGTAAAGGCCTATCATTTCATACTTATTATGCGGCCATCCTGTAAGCCGTATTACGCGTCTTGACCTTCAGTTTGTCCGTCCGTCTGTCTGTCTGTCCGTCTGGCCAGTATGGGCTCGTAACTCGAAAACAAAAAAACAGAAAAATCAAAATTGGTATAGACGTTTCCCGGGGCATGAGAAAATGGAGTGCCATATTTCCAGACGAAAAGGTCAAAGGTCAAGGTCACAGGACGTTAAAACCACAGAAAACTGGCGTGATGTTTACTTGCGGGCGGCAGATCAAGCGCAGGCCTATCCGGCGCCGACTGCAAGCTAAGCCTACGCCATTGTTAGGCCTAATTTACTGTCAGCGCCTGAACATGAGGCGCTCGGCTATTGGACAGACAGCCGCATATCATGTCGGCAGTCTGGCTGATGTAAAACAAGAAAGCCATGCTATTGCAAGGAAACTGCGCGATGCCACTATCATTTTAATGCGACAGTCTGAGAGTACGTAGAAGGGTGTCGGCCTGGTTATTAACAACAAATGTAACCGAAACCGCACAGTTAAAGCACCCACTGTCGTTGGCAATACCGCGCTAATATGTCCATCGTGCGATAAAAAACTTCTTTGAAAATGTTGTCGATATCAAAATAAAAAAAAACACAGATTACTGGAGTGTTAATCCTTTTTCCTACTCCCAAAGGTTTTTTCCAGGTTTTCCTCTTTAGTTTTTCATTTGATTCTCTTTTCAGGTATTTTTTGTTCCGGGCTCCCATCACTCCCACTACTGGATTTTTTAAGCCTCCGCTGCCGGTAGGCGCCGGCGGAGGCTATATGTTTTCGGGTCGTCCGTCCGTACCGCTGTCCGTCCGTCCGTCCGTCCGTCCGTGATTCACGTGGTAGTTTTATGTTTCCGCGATATCTCCAGTATCTGTCGACGGATTTTCGCCAAACTTTTGTCACTGGTGCGTCTCGGGACATAGATGAACTGATTAGATTTTGGGGTCAAAAGGTCAAAGTTCAAGGTCACGGCATGACCGAATGCATCCCAGATTTTCATGTTTCCACTATATCTCCAGTATCATTCTATTGATAGATTTTCGCCAAACTTTTGTCACTGGTGCACCTTGGGACACAGATGACCTGATTACGTTTTTGGGTCAAAATGTCAAAGCTCAAGGTCACACCGTCATGGCGGAGGAGCACAGCACTCGACACTACCATCGGGTGCAACTTTTTCTAGTTCTTGTTAAATCAGACTCATCCGCATTGTTTCATTTTCAGTTCCAGTTAATCAATTTTTAGCTTATAATGCATTATGCTAGATTAAACTGCCAGGTGTCATCCAGTTTTTATGTGCAATCTCTGCTTCGTGTGTGGTATCTGCCGATTCGACTAATATGTTTAAGTCTGGTTTGGACAAGTTTTGGTAATCGTATGACTTTATGATTATAAATCACAGCCATTTAGCACCGGAAGTCAGAAGTAATTTTGCTTATTATAAATATGAGTGGTATTGTATAAGGTTATGTTATAATAGCCGGAAAAAGAGGCTTTCAAGCCTGCTTCCGAAGATTCTCGTTGACTTGACTCGTATCGAGAACCTCAGAAGTTATGAGACTGATTAACCGAGCGACCGACTGGCGACTTGTTTATCTGCTTCTGTATCTGTTGCAGAGTGACGGACAGAAACGAGGATCTGTTTCTCGGTAACATGGCGCCTGGATTTCCGAACCCTGATCCTCTGAACGAGACCCTGCAGGGTTTCTGTCTGTGTGACGGATCAGCTCAGTGTGGTAGGAAGGCTGTTTCAGACACAACGGCCGACAGTTCGGAACCTCAACGAAATGTCCGACTGGGAGTTCCTCCGATCCGTTTGCTGAAACGCCGCAGAAAGCGACAGGCGTCTGGCCGCGGAGACGACGAGCCAACGAACAGTCCGCGAACTTATCTAACAGATTACGAGTGAGTCTTACAGTACTGATTTGTAGAACTATACAAAACTGCAGTTTATACACGCGTTAACGGCGACATGTGGTGACTTGGTCCTTTCGGTTTTTACTTAGGCCACGTTAAAATTTCTTATGTACTGTAATGTAACACACCGAAAACAGCAAAAATCATAAAAACGCGTTATTACCCAGCGTCACATCGCCTAACCCTGCAGTGGTGATCCCCGTTTTTTTTGTTAAAAATTTTACACGCAAAAAGGAGGCAAGATGAGGGTGCACGAAATGCCTTGTGAAGTGTCAATGTGCTGCAAAATGTTATCACCTGTTATGATTTGTCCCTTAGGTCAGTGGCGGAAAAAAATCGTCACAAAGATCCTATATTTAACCACACAAAAATGGCGTAGTGTTTACTTACGGGCGGCCGATCAAGCGCAGGCCGTTCCGTCGCCGACTGCAAACTAATCCTGCGCCATTGTTAGGCCTAGTTTACTGCCAGCGCCTGAACATGAGGAGCTCGGCTATTGGACGGACGGCCGCATGTCATGTCGGCAGTCTGGTTGATGTATAGTCTGAATGTCTCCCAGAAGCCCCGCTGATGACTTACACCAAATTTGGCTCGGGGTATATTTCGCGGACATAATAGACTGTGCTTAATTTTATGTTAACCTGTTTAAGGGTTCTCATTTTGTAGAGGGTCGAAATTTGGCTTTTCCCATAGTAAAGAGGTGTCGCCGTTAACACGAGGCTTGAACTACCGTTCAGCTTGCGATCTCCACACATGGTTTTGGATTTTGTGACTTTGTGAGCAAGTTAGTTACAGTGTCAAAGTCTTCGTTTTGGTCCCACTAATTTGTGTAAGGTCTCAGTTAAGTTGTGGCCCCAAGAACGATAGAATACACTGTACGAAGAATATAATCGTGACTGTTGAAAAAAGCTACACTTTTGCTCTGCAGGTGAACAAGAAATAACATCACTTTTTTGTATGTTTGAAAGTGAAACAAAACGGAATTCACACGGTTGTTGATAGAGATTAGGCCTACATAAATATTTTAAATGTCCATAAACTAATCAATGCATATACCCTTTCTGCATCCACAATGGTGTTTTTTTCATGTGTTCAGCCACAATTTCTTGCATCATTTGGGTACTACATGCGTGCTTGTAGCATGTTAGCTTGGCGTGTTTCTCGCGTTCATGTTAGGTAGGGATTGTTTAAGTCTAAAAGACGTATCTACCAGATCCCAAACTACTCCACAGAATTACATACGTATACGTTCCTTCATCCCACATTGCCTATTCCAGTATTATTAACCTTAGTTTCCGTTTATTGTACATTGTATATCCGTTTTTTACTATTTTATGTGCTTTACTATTTTAACTGCCTCGAGGCCTCGAGGGGAAGGAATGGGGAGGTGTCCCGCTCTCCAGCCGACTAGGGGAACCCCGGCCGAAAACGCTTTTGGTGCATTTTCAGCTTGAAAGAACACATCTAATGGCAACAAATTTAACTTCAAAAGATCATGTACGTTTGTTACTTGTATTTTTAATAAAAAAATATGAAATAATGTCGAAAACTAGTGGCATGAACGCCAACGAATGTGGCCGAAAGACACACGCAGTGATCAACGAATGAAAGAGCATCACTTGAATTATCTGTGCATGCATGTCCGTGCGTCATTGCAGACCGATATTCAACGCAAGTTCCGACAACCAGACAGAAGCGAAGTGGCTACCTGGCGGCATCACGGAGACCGAGGCAACGGAAGGATGTCGCGCCATCATTGTCAATAGAACAGTCATCGGACAGTCGTGTGTCGACAGTCTCAGCAATCAGACTTCATCCGCTGACATTGTACAGGCCTGCATCAACGACGTTCAGGTGATGCCAATCAGAAAATATTACGTTGTTATGGTGTGAGTTCAACGTACGCATGTGTCAATTGTTTCTTGTATTTTCTTTTGATCGTGTCGACGTATCTTGAGTTTGTACACGTTTCTGCGTTCTTTGTCTTTGCTGCCGAATGGGGCGCCGCCACATCTCGGAGATGCTGACTTACCGTAAAGTCGGTTCCGGCGGTCACTAAAGACATTTTTGTTTGGATAGGGGGCCACGGCGCAGTGTGAATTGTGAACTAGTTTAACTGCGCCGTCTAGAAATAATCTTACTTACTTACTTATTTACTTACTTACTTACTTGTTTGCTAAACAAGTGCAATGACAGTAACATGTCATACTGATGACAGATCACCAACAGCTTCGACTGGGCGAGAGGTCAGGTAGCTACGATGCAGCAGACGTGCATAGATTCTATCCTGATGGCTAACTACACGGAGCTGAACGATACCGAGACTCTGGTTAACAAGACTAGTCAGGCTATCGGTGGAATAGTCAGCTACAAGTGTGAACCGTTCGACTGTAACGGCAACGGACGCTGCGTCAACGGAACGTGTGTCTGCAACCCAGGTATCTCTATAAGAATATCGGCTACCACAAATGTAAAGCTATACGTCGTAGGTAAACATTTCTGGACGCCAAAAACTGATACATGCTCGTATGTAAGCATTAAAGTGTAAACTGCGGGGCGGCGTTACTGGTATGGACGTCATCACCGTGGAACTTCAGACATGCTATGGCCATACATGCCTTTGCCTGTAGCAGTTATTGCACTACACAGTGTTTACACAAACCAGCATGTTACAGAAATCTGATGTCGTCGCGTGTCGTAAAGAAAACCAGTTTATTTGTGAAAGATGTGCGGCTGATCAGCTCATTCCCAAACATGCAGCCGGATCTTTAGAGCTCTATACACCACTGGGAGTCCCGTCCCCCAGCTCCAGTGGCGTAGTCAGGAATTTGTGGCCATGCCATGAATTTGTATGAGGGGCAAGAAGCGAGGCGCCGAAAGCGACGAGATCGAGACGCCGAAGGCCTCGAGGGGGATGGGGAGGGGTGTCCCCCTCTCCTGCTGACTAGGGGAGCTCCGGCCAAAAACGCTTTGGGGCGCATTTTCAGCTTGAAAGAACACATCTAATGGCAACAAATGTAACTTTAAATGTTAAGTGTGCGCCGTGTAAGTTTACCAACTATTTTACCATTACTCATTAACACGTAAGTAATGTTTTTTTAATAACTCATGGCACTGAATGGCCTATATTGTGCTGATGTGCCGTTAAGCAACTACTCACTCACTCACTCACGCCGTGTAAGTTAAAAGTTAAGTAGTGTGTCTCACGTGTTTGGAGTTTGGGAACCATGGCTCCCTGGCCCCTCTGTTTATACGCATTTCGCCAGCAATCGATAGCCCGTATACGACTTTAGGTAGACATA
>Ga0209679_1001203_pt1 | contig 10781 bp, 6 predicted proteins | sample WorMetHEROISLAND_4_FD_187408 | JGI IMG/M metagenome (GOLD analysis project Ga0209679, IMG submission 187408) | Marine gutless worms symbiont microbial communities from Max Planck institute for Marine Microbiology, Germany - Olavius sp. 2 HERON... ...
ACAACAAATTTTATTTGCCAGAAAGAAACATATAAAAACAATATAAGAAAAATAAAAAAAATATTCTAACATCTGGCAGGCTACCAGGGAGCCAAATGGCTATCTGTGCTGGTCGCCCATGTTGTAGATAAAACAATATTGCTTGTTTGTTTAAGATAGACGGAAGAAGGAAAGAAGAAGAAGAACAACAACAACAGTGGCTTTTGGGGACCCGCCTTCCGGGCCCAGAAAGTAAGTCAGGCTGGTGGAGCGGTGGGTGTTGTTTTAGTTCTCTGTGCCGTTCATGTGATTTTACTGAATCCAGTTTTTTTACCGCGCGGTGCACTATAACACCGAGACTGTCCCGATGAAAGCGGGACGTATGGTCACTTGCTTCTCTGGACCCACTATACTGTGGCCAGTATTCAACGTGATGCATAGGCCTATAGTTTAGCTAGAAACGACTAACAGTGTCATACAGTACAATGCAATACAATATACGATCGAACACAATGGAAGTGCTGCATGAAATTGCACTGTGACACCGACAGCGACCAGTATGTGTGCAGGGGCGTCTATCCCTATCTACCGTTGGTGACAAATGCGCCAAGGACAATTTTTGGGGAGGGATTTTATTAAAAGTTTAACAAATTTCAGTATACAAAAATCCATATAATAATTGTTGTCAAATGAGTTTTTCCCTCTCAGAATACACCAAAATCTATGTCGGACTCGGGTGGGGCTTCGCCCAGACCTCATTCGGGGAGCTTACAGCGCTCCCCAGACTCCTTAGTTGGTTTCAAGGGGGCCGCTTCGCGGCAGAAGGGGAATGGAGTGGACGGGAGGACTAGGGAGGGAAAGGGGCAGGTAGGGGAAAGGGGGAATGGGGAAGGGAGGGGACAATGGAGGACTGGGGCGGGAATAGCGCCTTGGTTGTGGGGGATAGACGCCCCTGCATGTGTGCCAAATCTGTATGGACATTTGTCACGGCCTCTGTATCTGTCTCTGCACAGCGTCGAGCAATAAAACGTATTTCGCACGTCATACACAATGTGTGCTGATGTTTTCTCCAACTCCAGTAAGTGCAGATCAGTGACATGGACAAGACCAGAATCTCAAGACCGAGAGGATGCTAACCGTTAAGAGCAAAAATAACAACACTGGAGAGCGCTGCATACAGCGCATTACAATCGCCGCCGAGACTAATGCGGCGTGCACACGGCGATATAAAGTAACTTAGCTACAAAGAAATGTATCGCTGACGCCCTGTTTCTAAGCGGTAGCTGAGCTTCTTGTACTTACTGGCCTACATGTAATTGTAAATTATAGTACGTGGGACCAAGTGGGTATATAGTACTGTAAATATAATAATTATTAACGTTTTTTGGGTCAACGTTTTTAAACACATTTTAACGCGTGTTATTTCAATCTGAACGTCTTTACATGGACTGCCAAGGTTTCAGGTCGATGAACTCGATAAACTAATCGAATTTCTATGTTGTAACTAACATGATTAGCTTTTTAGTAGTTTTATTTCAGTGGTTTCTTCCTTGTGTTCCGGTGTTTTTTTTTGTTTTTTGTGTACTTTTTATCCCTTTTATTTTTATTTTAATATTGTGTACACTCATGTACGATCTTCATATTAAATAAATAAAAATAAAATAAACTGGATAATCGTAAGCTGTTTTAATACACTTTTCCAACGTATTATATTCACAGTAACTGTAGAGCTATGTCGACCTGCGTCTGATGGCGATTGATGGTCAGGTTGGCAAGCGTGCGTGTCTGTGGCAGATGTGCAGAGCTGGCCGCTGCAGTTCGTCGTCCATCTGGCGCTGCAGCAATCAGCGCGCACTTCAAATCGCATTACGCCCACTACTGAAGACGTCCAGGAACTAGCCGCGGCGTGCATGACTCACGCATCTGACGTCGTGTATTGCGCCCGCATCACCGTTCGTCATCATCGTCATCGTGTTCGTCATCTCCAGCTGCAGCAGTAGCTACATGTGTCGCCTCGTCCCATAGCCTTGTTCTACCAAGGCACGTCGTAGATGTTATCGAATTGGTTTGTCAACTTCGGAACGCCGCGTAATCACGTCACACTTTCTGGCGTGTCACACTTAACAATGCAGCGGACTGATTCATGCCCAGTGGTAGCCAAGGGGGGCACGGGTGCATGTCCCTCCGTCGTAGCTGGAATTTTTTTTTCAAAGTATAATCGGACTCTGAGCAGTACGCAATTTGTGACGATCTATGGCTTTGTTCAGTCGAATATTCAGTATGTGTCTTCAGCTTCTGGAGGCTAATTTGCCTCCAGATCCCCACCGGGGCTCTGCCCCTGGACCCTGCTAGGGGACTTAGACCCCCTCTTTTGTCCCCACCCCCGAAGCAAATTCCTGGCTACGCCTCTGTTCATAAGGGCCGTCATATCTAGGGGCCGCCATAGCTAACGGTCCCACAGCTAAGGGCCTCCCTAACTCTAACCCTCACTCTAACCCTAACCCTAACCCTAACTCTAGAAAATACAAGAAAGCCGTTTATCGCATTGAAACCGCGGGATACGGGAGTAAATAGCATAGTAGCTACAACGGCCTTTAGCTACGGCGGCCCCTATAGCTATGGCGGGCCGTCACCCAGCGGACTACCGGGCTTCTATCGGGACTATCTGGCGGAATAGCTAATTATTTTTCGTTGCAATCCTGACCCTAACCCTAACCCAATCCTAACTCTAACGCTAGGGCCTAACCCCGGTGCGATAGTTCGATGGAGTGTTAAGTGTAACCGGTTTTTGCAGATGTACAGTAGGTTAAGTCAGATGCATGCATGCATGGCACGTTTCACCCAGAGATCCCCACTGTAATAGCGCAGCTGGCACGGAACAAATAAAATAACAGCTCCTCCAGACTTTCGTTCCCTTTTACTGTGTGCAAATGCTATTTTGAGGGTTTGTAGGTTGCCACGGTGAATTATATCCCACCTAACCATTCCAAAGATCGCTTCCTAAAGCTTAAATATTGAAAAATTATTGCTTTCAGCTGGGTCCCTGCTGGGCGATGTCACATTGTTTCTCAAACCCCCTGTTTGGCTCGGGGAAAGTCTCCTCCTCATTTCCCACTTCTCGACGTCTTCTTCTCTAGCTATCGTATACACACTCTCATTTGTGGACCGACAAATTTTCCTGGCCCATGATCACCAGTTCGCCGCATGGCATAGAGTGCGTTCTTTCATGCATAATCACGCACGCACGAACCTTAGCCATGGCAGCTATAGCCAAAGAGCCTATAAGCCGCAGCTAGCGACAGCTCTATTTACTTAGGCCTACTACGTTACATTGCTTAAAATTCGTTATTTGTTGCCGTCTGTTAAAGCATCCTGTAGTCAAATAGTTTTGCTGCCTGTCACCTGCCACAAAACTATTCGTAAAGACATATGGACGTGATTTTATACCGTACTGCATTTTCAAAAAAAAATTCTGAAACTTCTAAATATTTTAGCGCATAGTTATCACGTTCGGGTTTGTCTATTTGTGCATTCTTTTGCTTTTGTGTTATTGTGTTAATTCTGTTAAGTACTTGCACTGCACCTTTTCAACCGTTGATGACTGGAGTCCGCTGGACTTGTACATAAACAAAAATTTAATCATCGTATCTCATGTTAAGGGATAAAGGGCTGAGTTCGCTCACGAGCAACCACATCAACGAGTGCAGTTTTTTAGACGACGATCGTGGACCTCACAGCATTCTGCAGAGAACTGATGTTAATCATTGTCTGTCGGTGATTTACAGTAATCGCTTGCTATGTTTGCTGTGCCTGTTTGATGTGTTTACCCGCGTGGCGAGAAGGTATAGTATTAGCTCGTGTATCTCCGTTTGTGATCACGACTACGACCACCGTCACCTATGTCGGTGTTTACAACTTCGCATAGACTATACGAGAAAAAACGGTCCTTGACCTCTGCCCGGCCGGTGCCTTGGCCTTGGCTCCTGATGTCCAAAGCCATGTGGTGGGCTGGTGGCTTCAACCATCACCTTGATTATGTGCTTTCCTTTAGCAGCCATCTGTAAAATTTTCTGCAGAACATCTAGAATAAACCACTTCATAATATTTCACATGCCCAGCAATGGAATTCTATGACATGCAGACATTACATAGTAGTAGAGTCATTCTTGCATATCTCTAAGGCACAGATGTTAGGCCACGTAGTGGGCGTGGTGAGTCAACGATTGACGTTCAAGCGGCGTCGTTGTACGTCCAGCGCGCGCACACACACGCATCCCGCGGTGACCGTAACCACAGTGCACCGATCTATTTCTCGTCCGATCAATTTTCTTGGCATTGCCGTGTCCGACCGCCGACATTTGCGTCCCGCTTTCACTCGTCCCCTAACCTCACCCAGGACCCTCTTTCCCTGCCCTCCCTACAATATCTGCGGTGTCGGTGGCGGGCGTTCGGGGACGTTTGGTCAGTGAACAAACAGAGCGCTGGAAGTAAGCGATAGGAAGCGACAGGAAGCGTCGGTGCCAACGGAAGACAAACTGCAACTCGACTAACTCGACCAAACTAGTCTCTCATTTTTTACGATTTCGTTTCGAGCCGCAACCATTCAATACCAACCAACCTTACGTGCACATTACATCACTTTCCCTCCATAGACCACTGGTACCATCCGCACTGACTTCGCGGGTTGCTGGACTGTTCGTCGGATTTTCTACGCTCAACGGTTCTATTTTATGGTCGCCCTGTGTATCAGAGGAACGATCATTATATTTTACGTCGAGTTTTTTCCAAACACGCTTTCTCTTGCGTCTCTGCGCCGATTTCCTCGAAACTTTGCCACGCGACGTAGGTTCGTCGGCAATAGAAAACATCCTGTAAATTTTGTTATGTGCACCCTTAAAGAAATTAGGGGACAAAACCCCATTTTGGCGATTTTTCGGACATCGCATCAACATTTTGCAATATCATTACGTAGTGAGAATATTTTTTTACAATTTTAAAACGAGCGTATAACATTAATGTTCACTCGCTATGCATACCAAACTCTTTAGGGGGTGGGACAGTGGGATTTAGACCCTGGTTACATGTAAAATAAAACATTTTACAACATTTTACGCCCACGGCATAGTCGCGGGAAGTCGGCGGCTCTAAAACATTTTTGCAAATGTTTTATTTTACATGAAACCACGGTCTTACAGTAAGAGAGAACGGCTTTTAGTAAAATTTCCTTTTGACAAAAATTTGGCTATTTGAACACAAAATTGGTTATAATTCGGCCTGTGTAGGAGATGTGTCCCAGATTCTTGTACCTGTACCAAACTGGGGGTTTTCGAAGTCGGCCAATTTCAGGGTGTCATTCAAATTGCCCCCACCGACACCTGTTGCCATGGTAACGAAGTTTTCGCATCTTGTCACAAAAGTTCGGCGTCTGTGAAACAGCGGAGAGCGACCATCACGCTGGGCTTTGCCACACGCTTTCTAGTAATTTATTTTTATTCTGTTTTAGTTCCCGTTGGTGTTTTAGTTATTTTAACTCCACGATGACATCTGTCGCAGTAGGCGGAATCGTTCTCTGGAATCCCTGATACCGATTCTCGTTCCGACCAACAACTTTAGCAGGGTGCACGAGTGTGACAGACGACACACGTACAGACATACATTACAGATGGACAGACCACGCGCGGTAACGGTAACATCATCGATGCCGCCTAAAAATTAGAAGATAAAAAGAAAAATCAAAATCAAAAGAATAAAAAATAAAAAGAACCAAATGACAGTTAACTGAACGCAAATTGGAAAAATGCTATTCTCAGCGGAATGAAACCTCACATAAAATGCAGGGCCGGCCTTAGCCAATCGGTGGCCCTGTTCCAACTGCGCACCAGAGTCAACCTCCTCTCCCTTCCCTTCCCTCCCCTCCCCGCCGCGAAGCGGCCCCCTTAAAAGCAGCTAGGGGTCTGGGGAGTGCTGTAAGCTCCCCCAGCGGGGTTCTGGGCGGAGCCCGGCCTGGCCGCAGTCGCATTTTGCTGCATTGTATGCTCGCAAAACGCATCTGGTTGCAGCATTTCTGGTTCTTTGATCAACATTGCAATGAGTGATAAAATGAAAGCCAATTTTAGTGCCCAAAATGGCGGCCCCCTAAGTCGGCGGCCCTGTTCGGTCGAACACTTCGAACATGCCTAAGGCCGGCCCTGATAAAATGTCAACTTTGCGTTACGCGTAACACCATTAAAACTGGAAAGTTTTAGTAACGCTGCTGTATTTTCTGTCGCAATACCGATTTTGCGCGATTACTTCCCTTCATGTTTTCTCCGTCAATCAATGATCATAAATTTTCAAAGTTGACAAAACAGTAGCCTAACTTCACATTAAAATGCACACTGGGGCAGGTAATTACTTACCGGAGTGGTTAACGGTCGGTCTTATGTGCAGCAACGTCTGCAACGAGCGTCTATATGCCGTGATTGCATTATTGCGATTCGACTACGATCCGACTACGCGCGCCTGCTTCCAATTCGACGCCAGCAAAAAATGAACATGTCAGGGGCTAATTACAAAAAAATCTTAAGATTATCTTACGATGTGATAATAACTTACGATAATCGTAAGTCAAACTTGCGATAATGATAAGATGTTGCTAATTACAAAAACATCTTATAGGCCTAAGTTGACTTACGATTATCGTAAGTTATTATCACATCGTAAGATAATCTTAAGATTTTTTTGTAATTAGCCCCCAGTTTCTCATCATAGTCGTATCGTAGTCGTATCGCAGTCGAATGTGTTCTACACGGTACAACCTTTGCGATGCTGACGACGTTGACATGGGGTCGTTGTGTACGACAACAATAATATCTGGCATCGACATTGTGTGGTGACGCAGAGTACCAGCTGTGTCAACATGGCGCACATTGCCGGCGATCGCTTGACTGTAGCCTAAGTGCCACTGGAGACGTTGTCATCACGCTCAGACAAAAACATCACTTACCGTCGCTCTCCTTTGCTTTTTTCGACACTCGCCTCCAGGGGCGGTTCTACTCTGGGGCAGGGGGCAAAGGGGGCACTTGCCCCAGATTCACTTGTTGCCCCCCCCCCCAGATTCAAAAGCCAGCTGACCGTTCTGACGTGATTTCTGAGGTCCCAAAATGCTCCAAAATCCAAATTTTCCGGGGCTGCAGGGTGAGCTTACAGCGCTCCCCAGACCCCCTAACTCATGGGGAGGGGCTCGCTACCCCTGCCAAGAACCCCACCCCCGCGGATCTCAGGGTCTAACTCACTACAGAGTTGGCAACCCTACTATAATGATAGATTTCAAATGTAGGCCTATATGAAGTTATAGAAAATTGTTCACTATTTGGCGAAATTATGGACAAGAGCATGGCGGCACATGTTTTTTGACCCATGGTGTATGTTATGCTATATATGTTATGGTGACTTGATGGCGTCCGACTGGCGATCAAGCGGTCGTTGGTTCGATTCCTGGTCGGGCCGCTATCAAGTTACCTAGGTCAACTCAGCCTTCCATTCCTCCGGGGTAGGTAAATCGAGTACTGGCCTGGTTGGCTGGGGTTTTGGCGGGGCGCGTTCACTTGTGTCGGGTGACAGGTAACACTGTGATCCCATATGGCAAGTAACGCTCCGTAGCTCTGTGATGGGTTTCCCATGAAGAGCTATACTCGGCTTTAACCTTTTTTTTACATCGGATAAAGCTACCATAAAACCCGGTTTGACATTAAATGTGAGAACTGTTGCGTGGAAATGGAAAATCAGACCGTCAATGACGGAGTAGCTCATTCCAATATTTAGACATCTAGCTGCCTGATACTTATACTGGAAGGAGAGTATAATGGTGTTTCATAAAGTGAGCGCATGTAGACACAGAACGTGAGACCGTACTGTATAGCAAACATTTTGTGACATCACAGAAGTACCCGTATCACGTGACCTTTGACCTTGACCTTGACCTTGAGCACACCCTGGATGCAGGTCCATGTGGGGACCATCGTGTGCAAGTTTGGTAGCGATCCAGCCACTTCTGTGGTAGAAGTAGCGATTTGCGCAAAGTTTACAGACAGACAGATGGACAGACAGACAGACGGACGGACGACGGACGCATCGCGATTGCATAAGCTCATGAAATGAGCTAAAGATCGAGTAAAAAAGTCGACAGAAGTTGAGGAAGAAAAGCGAAGAGGCTTTGCCTCTCCTGGAAATTTTTTAAAGTTCACGTTAACGTCCGCCGATACGTCTCGGCGGAAGTTAACAAGGTATGCACGTAGATTAAAACTCGAGGAGAGAAAACATATTTACATCTCATAGATATTAGTGCCCGATTTTAATAGACATTAACCCTTTACTGGCCGCAACAACACAGCACCCACTGCAGCTCAGTTCCGTCTTCACTGTATCAAATTGGTGCTGCCAGTGTGCCAACTTCAGATTATCCGTTGCATGAAACAAATGTGCAAGACAAATGAGCAAGTTTTTATCGGCGAAACATTGATTAAATATTTTCCCGGTTGTACACCGAAGATTGGAAACTACAACTCCCACTGCCTTTCTAAGAGTTAATACTTCCTGCTGGTAAGCATTCTCCCGGATGTAAACCACCTGCCATTCGGAATTGATTTCATTCTACGGCATAAATGACACAGGTCACGTTATCCGCGATAGCAACATAGCTTAGAGGCGGACCACGCATCTATATTTCCACTCTGCAGAGCTGGAAAATGAAGAGGCTTGAGAGTTGTGTTAAATAGGAGCATTGTGTCTTGCGGTCAATGACAAGGTGGCCATAAATCTGCGATAGAAAATCGGGACACTGTTCAAGGCGCTAAAATCGAGACAGCGAAGGCGTCGAGGTGGAGGGATATGTGGAGGGGTATTCCCTCCCCAACCGACCAGAGGGTCTACAGGGGAGCGTCGTAAGCTCCCCAGCAGGGTCCGGGCAGAGCCCCGGACGAAAATGGATTTGGTGCATTTGCATTTTGAGCTCGAAAGAACGCATCTGACGAAAACGAATTCAATATAGGTATTAGACCTACAGGTATTAGGCCTATGCATTACATTCAAAGCGGACAAATGGGACAGGGTTCGGAATTCGGGACATTTCAGCGTCCCTGGAGACCTCGCAATTTTCCCGGGACTGGCCGTCAAAGATCGGGACTATACCCCGGTAAAATCGGGACGGATGGTCACCTTAGTCAAAGAGGATTGCGATACGTGGAATACAGTGTATAGGCCTAGGCTACTCTGTGATACGCCTGAACCTTACTGACATTCAGTTTTTGTCAACAACTGAAAATTATGTCACGTCCGTCATCGCCTTCAGATGAGAGTACTGCATGACGTCACACGACCGCTTTACGCGTGCTCTCACTCTCATAATATGATAGACGGCTGAGAGATTGATTGCAGAAGCTGGCGGCTAGCCTGGGCAGCAGTGACAAAGGCACGCTGTGTGTGTGGTCCAGTGTGCGCGTGTTTATCAGCCGCGATATCGAACGGGGGAGAGGAAAAAATTGAAACATCGATACTCGTTGACTCCCGCTGTTAACACATTCCGGCTCCCGTCTGGCCGCTCGTCGCACGCTGTACGACCCATACCATCTTCTGGCCATCCACTTGGCAGAAAGGAAGACATCATTAGACCAACGGCGACAAAGCTATCCGAATACGTATATACTATTCTGCTTCTGTTGCGTAAATTCGACGTATATAGTCTATAACGTTGGCCAGTTGCTTCACAGAAATAATGCCTCGTATAGCAGACGACGTCTCGGCAACCGGCCATTTTGCGTCGCTGGTCCCACGGCGTGGAACAGCTTACCGCCAGACATTCGAACTGCTCCGTCATTAACTACTTTTTAGAATCTACTGTCAAGACTCATTTATTCATTCAATCATATTATTCAACTTAATTTCGAGTGTCGTTTGTTGTACGGCGCCATTGTAGTGACTTTATGGACATGTTACGGCGCCTTATAAATTGTCGCGTTATTGTTGTTATTATTATTATATACCACACTTAGTTGTCAGCTATTATAGGTTGATGATTTGTTGCACGAATGACACTCAGAAATCAGGTCTAGTATTTCTTGAATACAGAGTACAGTGGCGTTCCTGCAATTTCTGGCTATAGGCCTAATGCAAAACGTATAATTCATATCTGGATCGATTTGCCGTCGTTATAACCTGAATAAATCGATAATATTCGCAGCATAGTTTTACTTTAGGTATGCACAGCGATTGGCTTAGCGAGAATTGTAGGCGTAAAATCTAATGATAAGAAGTAGGCCCCTACTTGAAGATATTGCTAAGCCTCCGAGTCACATCGTGATATATGGTGCTGCACAAATTGTTCTTGTGTTTTAGATAGACTGGACAAAATGATTGTAGCGGGAGAGATTACAATGACTGCGTTGTGTGACGCAATGTTGGTTTCCTTTGATCCTGGGAATGTCACGAAATGTTGGTTATCGACCGTGGTAGGCGGGCGGGATACACTGGTAGCCGGAGCTATAGCGCACGGATACGCGACGCAGCGTGGCTGGCGAGCGTCGGAACTAGAGCAGCACGAGCAGAATTAAGCAACACAAAAACGAGACGGAGCCTCTTAAGCCGTGATTACAATTGCGATTCGACTACGATACGACTACGACACGACTACGACGAAAAACTGACATGTTCATTTTTTGCTCGCGTCGAATAGAAGCAGGCGCGCGCGATACGTCGTAGTCGGATCGTAGTCGTATCGTAGCCTATATAACAATTGCGATTCGACTGCGATACGACTACGATCCGAC
>Ga0209679_1001204_pt1 | contig 10781 bp, 6 predicted proteins | sample WorMetHEROISLAND_4_FD_187408 | JGI IMG/M metagenome (GOLD analysis project Ga0209679, IMG submission 187408) | Marine gutless worms symbiont microbial communities from Max Planck institute for Marine Microbiology, Germany - Olavius sp. 2 HERON... ...
TCCCACCTCTCCTAACTAATGTGTCTGCACTACCTAGGGAAACATGAACCCGGAAATTGTGTCTTTTCAGTACGCCACAGGCACGTGTCTTTTCCTGGAGAATGTGGGTGGCTGCGTGCATGTGGGAAGGCCAGAGGTCGTCACTTTGAACATTTGCTATAACTGACCGGTTCTGTTCAGAGCCATCCACATTCTCCAGCAGAATGTGGGTGAACACATGCCTGTGGCGTACTGAAAAGACACAATTTCCGGGTTCATGTTTGCTGTCACAATGTCTAATCCAATCACTACCCAGCAACAATCAGCCAGCAATAAACACCAGAAAATGATGCAAAGACAGTTGCTGCAGCTGGCAGCACTGGACGGCGGATACACTTCTGACACATCAACAGGAACGGCAGAAAGCTAAAGGTAAAATGTAAAAGACGGGCAATTGCTATAGTGCCATTTACACAGGTCAGACTCATGACCCTCAGCTCTTTATTAACTGAGAAGCAGCAGCTGATTAACACGAGCCAATGGTATCACAGCACATTATGTGACTGTCCACTGCCTGCAATAACGAAGTTAGACCTACAGTGCTGCTATAGATGTACGACTGACTCAATTAGCCACACTAGGGCCTTCAACCCGGAGTCCATAAGCTGCTACTCATTTACATCCCACAAAGTATAAGAGGCTGAGTTGACAAAAGCACACAGCAGATTAGCAACTTTCTCAAGGTTGCTTGCAAATGGACAGGCAAGCACTGAACCATACCTTTAATTACAAGACCCATACTCTACCACTGCACCTACTCAGTGGGCTTGAGAAGGTACAGAGAAATAAAACTCGAAGGCAGTAGATGTCAGGCCATCAAATGTATGCCAAAGATGAAAGAATAACAGACTGAGATGATAGATTTTTTAACAACTCCTGAAGCCAGTAACAAGATTTCCAAACATACTTTGGCTGCATACAGATTGGCAAGCATGAAGTGTATAGCAACGACGTCTGGAGAGAGGTCCATTGCAAGTATAGTGACATGCAAAGCTTCATCCAGCATGCTACACTGGTACAGCATTCTCGCCAGGCCCAGCAATGCAACATCCTGTTATACGTAACACACATACATCATTCTGTGGTATCTTCATCAGTAATTCCTTCACTGTTATAATCACAGACCACAATGCAGTTGTGAATAAACCTACGTGCTGCACTACCTTGTAAAAATAAACCCGATTTTTCGGTGATATCAGTTATTATATTTTTATGAAGCATATGACAATAACACAAACAGCAAACAAGTGGCGAAGTTAGTAATGAACTCGGTAAGACATCTGCACTAATGCATAAAAAGTGGCACTGATTTTGTTCATCGTTTTGTTTTGTTTTAGCCACGGACACATTTCCCACACAATCATTTCACCCCGACTAAATAATATACGCGCATGCAATGTCACTTTCATAAACGAGAAAAATGGAAGGAAAATAACTGGCATAAAACTAGAATGATTTTGCAAACAAGAAAGTGAATAAAAACTAAAAAAATGCCCCAAACTGAATAAAAACTAGGTTAACAGCCACATAAAAATACTTTTAAGTGCCAAGTCATGCTAAAATGTATATAACGGCTTATCATCTAAATTTTCCACTTTGCCTACTTGCTGACTATCTGACCACGGCTGGTAATGCAATGAGTGTTTGTAAATGTTTTGTGTGAACTATGATATTAAACAGCTCTGTTTCCCAGAACCAAATTCGAACAAAAATGATTAAAATCTCAAAAACTCACTAAGGATCTGATTTTCACGAACAACAACTGAACGAGAAACCTAATTATTATCGGCAAACTAAATAACCAGAATTAGTATAAAAAGAATTTGTTCAAATTAAAACAACTCTGTTAAAGTGTCTAGCGAATGCCTGGCATAGTCTGCTGCATGTTATCATGATTCTGCAACATTGTTTGACAATGTATTGATGCAAAACACAATTATTTTGAACACAACTTATACAGAAACTTCTTTCTGTGTACTGTTGTGGGAGATTTTGCTAGCTGCTTACTGTTTAAAACAGAATGCAATATTCATTACCAGTATCCGTTCTCCACCTCGCCCGTGTTTGTTTGCGACTTTTGCCATGCAGGGTACATATACATTTCAAATGAGGTTGAACGTCACATGTATATTTGGGGAATTTCTTTCACAATAAGACAGTGCAAAAACTATTCAAACTGATAGTTAATACCAACAGTAAACTGAGTTTTTATGAACCACAGTGTATATATAAGTTGCACATAGGCTGAAAAAATAAACAAATCGACAGAGAATATGCAGACTGGACAGTAATGCTGATTGCCGAGAAAGACAAATTAGTCGGAATGTCGGCAGATACCTTGGCATTGACTGGAGCCATCTGATATGCAGTCAATAAACAGTTCATGGCAAGGTCACTGCGACCTTGGACTCGCCAGTACAGTGACGCCAAGTTGTTCAGAATCCATGACGTTGAGTTCTACATCACAACATATTGCAGTTAAATAATTCGGCAACATATTTAAAACCTCCATTCACAGCACTTACACTACGGCAAGAGACTGCTGGTATTTTACATGACATCGTACAACTACCACTTTGTAATCAAAAAAGTAATACTGACATACAGCACAAATGGAATTTATGTCTCACAATTCGTAAACATACTTTACCTTACCTTAGCTCTTGGAGTGGGCAGCCTAGGCACCAAGACCATGTCGAGCCATTTAATTGTGCAACCCCTGCTCGTATCAGTAACCGAAGATTACAAAAATCTCTTAACAGATTCTTTCACACAGAAATAGCAATCCATCCAGGTTAAATAGGCTCATCTGCACGGCTTTCTACCAGGCTGGATTACATCTCCAATCTGTTCATACTGTGGCAGTGCGGAGATGGCTGAACATTTACTTCTGTCATTATAAAAATGGAAAGCTGAAGGCCAACATCATTTTGGAGAATCGATAGACATCACAGACGTGTTTCAAGACCACAAAAATCCATCAGAATTCGTCTATTCCGGGCATTGGCCTCCCCATATAGGCACTGTCTGACAGGCTTGTGAAAACAAAATCAAGGTTATTGCAAATTGAAAAAGTCAATCGTTTCATCTTACACTACTCCTCAAGCTGCATCAGCCTCTGTGCTTCAAGGACGTAATATCTTGCAACACAATTGCAAAAATGTATAGTAAATTATGACTGAAAAAAAGACAAAAAGATTAAACCAACTTAACAGTGTCAAATAGCATTAAGACAGCTGACAACACTATCATACTTGTTTGAGACTGTAGGCAATTCGACGGCCAATCAACGAAATTGATGACACTTTCTGGTGGTCCTCAGCAAGGCCGTCAAAGTCCTCCATAATGCCCATCAGCTCTGTCTCCCCTCCATCGTCATCCTTCAAGTTGGCAATTATGTTATCCCAATAATGTTCCAGCTCTGGAATGCCGCTGACTGCCGATGGTACATTGCAGACCGGCACAGCGTCTGGGAGGCTGGATTCTGGGACAGCGAAATCCAAATGCTGATCAGGACTAGAACATCCAACATCAACAGGCTCAGTAAGTAAGTAAAACTTCATCATCAAGCCCCTAATACACAGTGTACATAACTATTACTGTTGTTGCTGCTGTTACTGCTGCTGACTACTGCTACTGCTACTGCTACTGCTACTGCTACTGCTACTGTCACTGCTGCTGTTACTGCCACTGCCATTGCCACTAGCACTACCACTACAACTACCTGAGGCTTTTGTTCAACCATGGCACTGACTGGAGCCAGTCAATAAACAGTTCATGGCAACGCCACTACCACCTTGGACTCACCAGAACAGTGATGCCAAGCTGTTCAGAATTCGTGTCATTCAGTTCTACGTCCGGAGTTAAATCTTGTTTTATGCTTGCTCACTTGACGTTTTGCAGTCCATTTTGCCGTAATGATATTGGCAAAGAATAGTTAACAAATTTCAAACATTTATTCCGTATTCACAACGTGCAATACCTCCCGTGTACTTCTGGGGATTTTCATGCAATTCGTTTTTGCCAAAGTAAAGATATGATGAAATTAACAAAGTGACACTTGTATAGCGCTATTTACGAAACGTCCAGGATCCAGTTTTTTATGAATACAGTGTATAAACTGTTAATACGCATCTGACAGTCACACAACCTTTATCCCATACAACAGCAGCATCGACAATTAGACAACAATTAGAGGTCTGTGTAAAATAGACTCAGTCAAATCGGCCATGAGTCAAATCGGCCATGCCAGGCTGAAAATCAACAGGCAGAGCCGGACTGCATTGATCCAAGTCTATATTTAGAGTTCAAAATTTCAAATTTGCTAAAAAGCAGGGTCCAGAAAAAAAGTTCGGTGCCGGTTTTTGCCATTTTTGACAGCTTTACCCACAGTTTTTTAGATACACACCCGGGCCCGGGGGTCTAAACTCCGCCCAAAAAGCGCATTTGAACTTGTGGAATAGGTTGACGGCTGTCTGTCCGGTTTCCTATGATATTAGTTCATTCCATAATGGTCAGGTCTGGAACTCTTCATACTGGAAAACGGTAACAGAAATGCAGCTGGTGTAAAGTCAGTGAAATGGCTGGGCCCCCATGACCATAATGTCAACAGGCTGGAAGGCACGGCCTTGAAATCAAGTTGCATAACAGGCAGGGCCAGTGAATGGAAAGGACTGAATAATTCAGGGCATGGACAGGCCTGATAACAACAAACTTGTTTCATAGCCCTTGATCTTGTACAACCAGAGCTGAACCAGTACCATATCTTTCAAAGAAATTACTGTTACCACTGTGAGTCTGGTTATCCTACACCGATCTTTCCAGTTTACTGTGAATTACATTATTTAAATGCAGCATGCTGAAATGTCTGTCGACTACCTCCTTCCCCATTACCTTTGCCCCATCTTCACTTAGTACCACTAGCCTTTCCAAGCTTTTCTGAAACATGCCATCTGGTGCGGAGAGATGGCAGTTCTTACCGAGGACCAGTAGCGAAAAGAGGTCACACTTCTGAAAAATATAATCAGATAATTTTTATCTGATTTTTCATATGCACAAAACTATGACCAATGACATAAATAGAATAACGACAAAAAAAAATCCTCAAAATATTCTATGCAAAAAAAAAGAACCCAGTGACAAAATTTTATCATGGTCCGAAAGGCCTCTTTCTGACCCTGCACTCCATCTCAACCAATTATGTCGCAATATGAAATGATTATGCCTCATTTCCATAAAAAGGTTAAAAATATTAAAGCTGTATATAGCACTTCATGGGAAACCCATCTCAGAGCTACAGTGCATCACTTGCCACATGGGATCACACAGGTAACAACCTGCCATCCGACACAAGTGAATGCGCCCTGCCTTTACTCCAGCCAGACAGGCCAGTACTCGATTTACCTACCCCAGAGGGATGGAAAGCTGAATTGACCTAGGTAGCTTGATAGCAGCCTGACCGGGAATTGAACCCATGTCCGCTTGATAGCAAGTCCGACGCACTAACCATTATGTTACCAAGACACCCAGATAAAACGGCGACAGACTGTGACGACACTCACTTGTCAACCTTGGTTGAAAGTGAGATAACAACCGTTATTGGCAGAAGAAAATCAATCGGAGTCTGAATGAGCTGGCAGTAGTGATGAGGCGGCATCTGAACAAAAGTCCGCTGACTTCGGTGACGCAGAGGGTCGGCAACGTACGGTAACGTGTGAGTTTCAACCGATACAGGCAAACCAGCAACACGGATCTCATCTTTGGAGCCAGTTGCAGCAGTCATAAGCAATGACAGTTCGTCATCACTGACAGCTCCACACGATGTCGACTGTTCATCGTCAGAGCATCTTGATCTGCTGCTGGTGCTTCTATCTTTCAGGTTTCCATATGATAAAGTGTCGAATGTGTTGACCTGACAAAGAAACAGTGGGTCATATCAAAATACGCAAACCAGCACACATTAGTGCCAAGAACAGCGAAAACACATCAGAAACATACGGTAAGCAGAAACACGTTGAAACTAAAGGAATAAACAAGCACTAAACTGCTGACATAAACAACTTAAAAAGATGAGCAAATGTTCTTGGCCATTACTTCACACCATTTTCTGTCACAAATTGTGGAACTATAAATAAGCATCATATTAACACGAGTACAATCGAAGCAGTGTGAATAACAAATACAAGGGAACTTCTAATTCTGAGAGACACAGAGACGCCACTTTCAGGTACATATTACTGACAGAACCTGCCAAGTTTACTATAAAAGAAAAGTAAAAGATTTCCACATAAACCAATTCCATTGCATGGGAGCTCATCTCATTTGAGGCTCTTTAAGCCGGAAGAAATAAACCTAATCAACCCAACTTGGCGAAATGGCCGGCTCCGTTAACAGCCGGAGCCTTTAAACAACTAGGACAGTAACAATCCTGGTAACCGGGTCTATGGTTATACAGAACTCTCCGTTTTTTTCCCAGCAGTGGCCGTAAACATTGCCGTTAGTTACTGTGCCTACCCATGGAAGGATGGCCAGGCTGAGTTGACCTAGGACTTGGTTAAATCATCACAAATGGTCACCCATCTCACCCGGCTCTACGTAGAGCAACTACGCTGATGAGCCCCATGGCATTACCACTAAGCCAAACCACCACCTTAAAACTTATTACAAGGTCAATATATTACGTAACAAATCAAATATCACACAATGAGAATAAGAGACTATAAGAGCCAAATAAATACCAGGCAAACTGTTGACACACACAAGTGCTTAATGTGATCTCAATTGCATTATGAAAGTGACTGAAATAATCTCAGCTTGCAGACTGTAACTGTAGGCAAAGCCACCTGTGTCCAGAAAACTGGCTGCAGTCTACTTCTGCAGAGTTTAATATTTTGAAAGCATTACCACGTGGCCACTCATATACGTAGCAGAATTTTGCATTGCTCCCTGTCTGCCCGTTATTACTCCACTTGTAATTTCATGTGAAATTAATCAAAACGTCTGCGGCAGTTAGTGACAGTATCATTTGTGATTGTCATCACTGTGACAGATACTTATCAGTTCTTGAAAATCTTCCGTTGCTGGGCTGTGCACTGTGTGCTGTATATTTCTATTTCCTGAAATAAATGCTAATTTGAACTTTCACTGGCTATGCCAGTAATTTTATTTACAATTATTCATAATATTTCTCAGACCAGGTTCTGTCATGCTAAGCCTGCCATGTTTCAAGCAGACTATCCAGCTATAGTCACAGCATAGCTTAAACGTCGGACCAGGCTTTATCCTAGGCGTGCTTGCTAGGTTTTTTTGGACATGGCTGTTTTTTGGCAGCACCACATAAAAATGTGCAATTATTCTTATAATATTCATGTTTCGGCATTTTTCTATCTTGAATTTTTAATATTTTTTGCACAATATGGCAATAGAATTTCTTTCCTGTTCCTCAGAAAAATAGCAATGTTGTGCTTGCAAGTGCAACAGACAATGACAGACCCAGTACTGATACGTAGGTCAATACTTAATGCCCTCTCTTCATGGGGCAGGGCATAAGTACACTTTTAGAAAAAGAAAAATAAATAAATTACAAACTACAAAAAATCCATGCCAAAAACAAATGTCTATATCAATAAGCAGAGCATAAGAAATGATAAAAAAAACATGAACACTAACGACAAATGAACACTAACGACAAATGAACACTAACGACAAATGAACACTAACGACAAACAACCAATAAAAACACAAAAGTCACCAAGTGCAATACTGCGATGCAGAAAAATAAAGACTTAATTGCACATACATATGTATGTATTGCACACATATCACACATTAAGCTGCTCAAACCAACAGACACCTGCTATAGAACTACAGACAAATAACAGACAATAAAACGACTACCGTAAATAACTTCAATACACATACATTATCAAGGCCAACTCATCCTCCTACCCTGAAATGAGTAGCCTACATAGTGTAGGTTATGGGGTGAAGGCCTACTACTGTGGCTGACTGAGGCAGTGGTATGTCTGCTAGCTGCATCGTGGGTCCAACTGTCTGCTAGTGAAGGCAAGTGATGGCTACATAATGCAATGCAGCACCAACAGCTCACACCAATTAGCTGCCAGTTCTGACACTGTTACATGTCTGTTACAAGTCGTGACTTACGTTAGCAGTTCTATAGCAGTGTCCACAGTTTAACTTTGTAAAATTCTGAATATAAATATCACAGATATATCACAGATATTTAAGGTACTTACTGAGAATTTTTGAAAATTTAACAATGAAATGCATTCTTTTAGACGTTGAGCGTAAACACATGCATCAATAAAAAAATAAATTTTGGTAGTAAGACACAGGCTGAAACTGACGTACGTCTAAATACTAATGTAGATATGGAAATAAAATGGAAAAAAATAGAAAAAAATGGAAACAAAAATAGCAGCTGCAACAATTATGCACTGAAGCAACACACAGTTACATCAAACAATGATCCCATTGTAATACAGTGAAGCAGAGATTCACGACGTGACCCAGACTGAGTTAGAGTGATCTAGACTGATCAGACTGCAGGGATGCTAACAGACAGATTGCTTGTATCGCTCCAATCATGTCTTAAAATGGGACCAATAGGAAACGGACAGTTGCGTATGCTCACACATGCAAAAAAAACAAAAAAAGCCGAGAAAAACACCACAACTTACTATTTACACTATTTACAAGAACAGTTCGCGTCTCACTACGACAGCTGTTGCCAAAGCAATTAACAACACACAACACAAATCAATGCACAGCCAAAAAACTGCTACAACACTAAACACGTGGCAGAATGTCACAAGTCAACGTAAATACACTGTAACCCAGAAAAAACTAAGCCACTTTTATTTTCGATATTATTTCGCCATCTGTTGAGATATGTTTACAATTTTTGAAGCACTCTGTTCGTAAATAATTTCTGCATGATACAGTGTAGCACATATTTGCAAAACTTTATTTATTTGGTAGTAGTACAAATTGAAACCTCATAATACACAAAGGCACAAAATCTGCTGCTGTCATACGACACAAAACGCGAAAACAGCGAGTAGCAAAGTTAAGTGTTAAACACAGGCCTATTATCCAACAGTTAGACCAAAGAGCTACATGTCCAATTTGTATTCGGAAACTCCTTAAGAAATCTCCGAGAATTGTAACGTTTTTCTTGGCATAAAACCGATTACATGTTTATTGTCAACGATGAATGGCATTTTGTTACCGATGCTGTGTTACGTCACGGCAGCTAAAGGCCTCACACCAGTGGTGAGTATGTAATAAACTGCATCATGCAGAAATTATTTATGATCAAAATGCTTCAAAAATTGTAAAAATACCTCAACAGATGGCAAAGTTATGTCGAAAATAAAAGTGGCTTACTTTTTTATGGGACGCGGTGTATAATTTGCATTCAACGTTACCACACTAAACCAATCGGCGTACGTAAAATATTATAGCTGCAGACTGACTCCAAACAATTTATTTAAACATTTTGTTGCATGCAATATAGCAAGATAACAACTGTGCTACAGTGAAGAGCAACAGGTAGCTAAATGGTGGTGTCCGGCTACCACTTACACAACACCTGAGAACATAAAAAAGCAATTCGAGTTTAAAATCAATATATTTTAGATCAGTAAGTCTTAACAAAGACTTGAATTGTCTACGTGTGCTAAAATCACAATTCAAGCTATTCCACGGTTCGATAACGTGTACTCAAAAATGTTTCCTGGTGTTAATCACTGCTTGGGGAACAAACATTTCAAACGCATAATTCGAACAGGACTGAAAGCAAAAAAGTTTTACCAGCTTTCATTTAACAAGAAGCTCAGCTGCCGCAGAGAAACTGAATGTTTCACATCACTCAAAAATGTTTTATGTACAAAATGTATCAAACGTTGGCAAACTGGTGATACTAATTGTATACATCTTGTTAACTACATTTTAAATTAAATTAAACCTTTTCTTCTCATTTTCTGCTTTGACCTTAAATGACCTTGAATAATCTTGGACAGATACACATGGACTGAAGTTCTCCAAGGGAGTATGCCAGTGATATTTGGGACCATTCGTTCCAGTTGCGGATCTACCCAGCCGAAGGACATGACATTCTGCTGGCACCATGCCACCCATCAGGATTTTAACTGTTGGTAACAGGGCTTTCATGGTTACTAGCCCCATATCTTAAACACTCTGCCAGCATTTCAAATCTGGCAGTTCAGAATATCATATCCAGACCTTATCATCTGATCCAGCTTATGAATGTTCAACTGTTCAACCTTGAAATAGCTCTGCCACCAGTCAAATTTGACCGACTGATTGACTGACTGACGTGGTTATGGAATACTATTAGTAAATAGTAGAGCTGTCGAATTAACACGTTAATTAACGCGTTAACGCGTTAAAGAATTAATCGCGATTAAAAAATTAACGCCGTTAAAAAAATTAATGCACATACAGAAATTCTATGAAGCAGGAGTTCCAATGTGCAATTAAACTGCGGTTATTTGACGACAGAATAATATTCAATTAATTACTAAGAACAAATGTCGGTTAATTTGTCAGTTGTCCATCACTGTTTGACGGCAAGTTCAACAGTGGTCACATCTTGTGGATAAGTCGTGAACAGCAAGACATGTAGTCGTTCGCTGACGGCAGCCTACAACATGAACTATACCTGTCGAATTGATGCGTTAATTAACGCGTTAACGTGT
>Ga0209679_1001205_pt1 | contig 10779 bp, 10 predicted proteins | sample WorMetHEROISLAND_4_FD_187408 | JGI IMG/M metagenome (GOLD analysis project Ga0209679, IMG submission 187408) | Marine gutless worms symbiont microbial communities from Max Planck institute for Marine Microbiology, Germany - Olavius sp. 2 HERON... ...
TCGGCTGTCCTTTACTGTAGCGGACTCTGTGCCTGCTTTTTGGGTCAAGCTCGGCGCTAATGACCTAAACTGTATTGATGTGCCGTTAAACACTATTCACTCACTCTGTGACTTGTACTGTTGTTCTTGTTCATGTTTGTTATATTGTGTTGTCTAATTGTATTGCGTTATTTCGACCATTAGTGGTTGGATTTCAAAAACATATCATATCTAGAAAATATTTGTGTCTTAACTAGAATGTGTCTGTTATTAATTTGTGATGTCAGTTTTGAAATTATTTTTAACCCACCGTATCCAGTATAATCGTGTATGTTACATATTTGTTGCGTGTTGACAGGTGAATAATACAGTTGAAGACGGTGGTCATGCAGCTGACAGCAATACAGCTCATCAGCATTCTGTTAGATGGTACATAGTCTTTCATTACTGTGCAGATACCAGCTTTCTATTGGTGTGTGATTTCTTGAAACTGAAACTGAAAAATGATTCAGAACTAAACCAGAACTGAAACTAAAATTACGTACTTGAAACGGAAACGTTGCTTCTGTCAGTGTTTCTACACTGTTTGATTGTCAATATGTGATTGTGACTCTCACGGTCATTACTGAAACCTATGTCCATTATTGGCAACTGATTCTGTTCAATGTTCATTCAGACTTTGTCGCTTTATAAATCATTTACTTACTTACTTACTGTCTGATATATATTGTTGATGATCTGATATGCGTGTTTGCAGCAGTGGCACTGATGCCAGTGATGCATCTAACAGCACAAACATGACAGCGATGGCCACACAGAGAACGACTGCAGGAGATGTCGGTTCGCTGGCTGCATCTACACCATTTGCCTCCTCAGGTGCAGTATAGTTCTCACATTGGTTGCTAGGCGATAAGATCACTGTCCGCAAAGCTGGAGAAAGAGCAAAGATGATAGCTGATAATGCGTCTGAAAAGGACTGTACATTAGAGATGGTATTGATTGGTAACCAAGCAAGCAGTAGCTGCAAGTGGTCTAGTGGTAGAGTATCGGACCCTTAACTTTCAGGTTGCAGTTTGAGTCTCACTTGTGTCATTTGCAAGCAGCCTTAAGCAAGTTGCTAACCTACTGTGTGCTCAGGCCAACTCAGCCTCCTACCATTAGTGGGATTGGAAATGAGTAGTAGCTTACAAGCTATGAGGTGAAGGTCTAGTGTGGGTTGACAATAATATAAGTATAAATAAATAAACAATTTATTGTGCCAGAGAATAAAAACAAATGTGTGTATGTTTGTTTATTTGTCTGTTATAATGTGTTTACATAATATTTTCTAGGCCCGGTTTTGCACTTGTGTATCCTATTTTTCAAATCATCGGAGATACCTCTAATTATTTAACAATAAATTAGATGTTTTATTTTTTTTGTTTCTGGCACAAATCAAACCAAGTGAAGGGGTGAGATAACAGAAATTCAACAGCTTAAAATTAAGGACCACCCTAGTAGATAGGCCGTGGTTGGGGCCGTGGTATGTCTGCACCACGGGTCCAGTCTCAAATCACTTGACTGACTGATTATCAAAAACAAAAGACTGCACTCTAGACTGTCGGTTGAGAAACTGGAGTGTTGCATAGATTGCTTGGAAAAGCAATAATGAATATATGCAGAGGCTACTGCAGGGCGACGCTAGCAAGTGTTTTTTATTATGCTGCACATCAGCCAAGTCGTGACAAATGTTGTACTTAGATGTGGGACTTCTAAAATATTTGGTATTCACTGAAAATCTGCAAGTGTTTTGGAACCACAGGCAGCTGGCGAGGATCGAAGATATGAGCAAATTTGAACAAATTTTGTATTAATCATTCACTGTTTGTTTATCAAATTTCACATAATTCTGCGGGATCATGGAAATTCCGCAGCAAAGGGAAAATTCGCAGCACGGCTCGAAATTCCATGGCCCACAGAAAACTGTGGACCCCACTGATCGCCGAGCTGGCTGCTTCCACTCCCGTTATTTCTCTGAGCTCTACATTTTTCTTTGCTAAATATAATGCATACCAAATTACATGTCAATTACTGAGAGAAACAGTTTTGAAGAAACAGTTTTGCTTACTTGCTGCTGGTTGCTCGGTGTGCTGGTTAGGTACAGTAAAGATTCGGCGTTCAGACGAAGTGGAGGACTCGTCTGTTTACAGTGATACAGAACTGTGTGGTTTCGACGATCACAAAACTGTAATTTTACACTTACTGTCACAACTGAAGCTCGGCATGGACCTCACCAAGGTCTCTTCTCTTGTTTTCTTGTCGTGCGTTTCTTTCTTTGGTGCTTTAATGCTGTTGGTTTGTGACTGGAAGGCATCAAGCCTGTAAAAAAAACTTGCTGCATTAGTCCCAAAAGTTCTACCTTGGGAACTCGGCCTAACCTGGAGGAACTCTGTAAAAGTAGGCTGGTTAAACAAAAACGTAAAGTAGTGGTGGCAATTTCTTGTCATGCATTATATATTTAGGAATGTTGTTATAATGATAGTCATATTAATATAATACTGAGTATGTGATATTCAGAAAATATATATGGAGTAACTAGCCAAACGCTGATAGTGAATATGAAATTTACATAAATTTGCATACAGGTTAACAAATTTTTTGATAGATTGATATTCGTAGACTGTAACAAGTTGAGAGCAGTTTGTGTCATCTTGTAGCGAAATATTACTGTTGTGAATGTTAATCGTACAGTGCTTTGACGCTGTTAGTTCAGCAACAAGAACAGCATCCACCCTACAAAAGTACCTGCTGCAGCAGTCTCCATAGATTCTAGTTTGCAAACCCGGCGTGCCCTGGAGTAAATCTGGAAAAGTTGTTGAAGAGAAAGTGAAAGAATTGTCAGTACTTGTGAATTGTTAATTGCATGTTGGATGCAGGTTGTGCTACCGACGTTCATTCTTGAGAAACGTTCTTTGCTGGAGACGTTTGCAGACTGTATGGCACATCCTCAGCTGTTTCTTCGGTAGCAGTTTCTTTTTGTCATAAAATACTGTACATTATAGTTATGTTGTAGATGGAAATAAGTTGTAGCTGTTATAGAGACTGTATAGATCGTTATGTATGGTTGTTTTATACTAATACATTATCTCATAGTTGTTTCTGCTGTTAACCAATTGTCACAGCTTTTGGTAGACATATGCTGCAGGAAATTTTCAAAAGTGATTTTTGGTTAACCCACCTAACACGGTTTGTGTAACTGGCTACCTTTTAGTTTCTTCATGTTCACTGCTGTGCACTTTATCAGAGTTTTTGAAAGAATCATAACTGATGATTATTACTTATTTACAATTAATGAGTAGGCCTAGTTGAGTTTGGGAACCAAGTTAAAGGTTATTACTGTGATAGTAGATGATGCTATAACATAAGCAGTGCCTCATATTCACATGGACAAGAATGCAGCAACAAATCCTTCATCAGGCAATTGGCTAACGGTGTGATCAGCTTCAAGCTTGTTATCTGCTGTAACTTGTGCTGTTTCACTTACTAACATTAAATGGATCTAAAGCCAAGATTTTTCACATTTACTGTTAGTAGCAGTGAATATGAATAAAATTGCGATCAAGTTTTTGCAAGGTACTGCAGTTACAAAGACTGTGTTAGATGGTTTAATTACACGTGGACTATTTGCAAATTTCCTGTAGTGTATATCTGCTAAAAATATGAACGTTGGTCGACAGTAGACAGAGTTATTGCAATAATAAAAAAATAAAATGGGTGCCATTTTTAAAAGACCACATATAACCAGCTTATAGTGTGATTTATGTGTAAGTCATTGTTTTGTTGCACATTGTGTTATTAGGATTACCGATGCACCAACGGCAGAAGCACGCATGCTCGCTTTTGTTGAGTGGTACTTGTTGTCATTCCATGCTGGTCGGCAGGTGATAAAAATTACACTATGAAATCTCCTAAACACTAGGCCTACAGTCTTTATTAAAAGTGCCTGCTTGCTCAATACTCAGTAACAGTAATATATGTTTTAGTTATCATATCTGCTGTTGATAATAATGCCATGTTATGATGTTGTGTTGCGGCTTGGCATAATTTCTGTCTGTCATCTCATTGTAGTTGCTAATAGGTGAAGTGCAAATAAAGATAGTGACACCTGCCTGCTCCAAAAGCTACAAATCTGTTTTCTTTGCCGTTCATGATACCCGTAAAATCTGTCATGATGCTTTCATTTCAAATAATAATGCTGCTACTACTTAAATAATAATGCTGCTACTACTACTATTTTTGATTTTTCACTAGCAAGCTACAAATATTTAACTGGCCAATTTTTACTTGAGAATAGGCTGAGTGCCCTAAAGTAAACTTTTGGGAATTATCGGGGTGGAACTTTTACAGGCCAGATGCCCTTCCTGTTGCTTAGGAAACAGGAGTTTACTGGCAAACGTAAAAAGCAGAAAGTTGAAATATTTGGACACATCATGCGAGGTGAGGACAAATCTCTGGAAAAAGCATTATTCAGGGGACTGAGACTGTGCCTGTGAGTAGGACACGAGGAAGACCATAAACAGCATGGATAGATAATGTCACTTCATGGACTGGATTGAAGCTTGCAGATGCAATCCGGTATGTGGACAACAGATCTGAATGGAGAAAGTCGATTCACAGTGCGGCCTGCCGTCGGATCAAGGACGGCTACAGAAAAGGAAAAAGGAAAAAGAAAGCAGCAGTAGCATCAGCTGTTGCATTATGATCTGGTGTACTGTGGAATAATTGTGTGGTAGAAGTCTTAACCAGCTGTTAATTATTGTAGGGTTCCACAGCGCGGAAGCCGTATAATCCAATCATAGGAGAATGTTTTCATTGTTCGTGGGCACTTGATGATGCCGACATCAGTACTGCTAAGAGTGCTTCGTCAACGTTGACAACAAACAACTCGTCCACTCTGCGACAGACATCTACTGCAGCAAGTCAGCAGACACACCTTTACTACTGTGCCGAACAAGTGTCTCATCATCCACCAGGTTTTTATGCCACTTGCCATCTCCATTATTTTTACATTTTCTGTCGTTCCACTGGTTTATATTTGTATGCATGTATATTGGCAGTTTTTCTCTTAAGTCAACTTTACAGAAGAGAAAAACAATAAACGTGTTTGTAGTTTGACATACACAATGTGTGTTACAGTGTACTTCTCTATGCCTGCCATGGTGTAAGTATGTAAGTATGTAATGCATGGCATGCATTCAGCTGATTAACACCAGCACTGTGACTATCTGATCGTTCCTTACACTGATACGCAAGCAGCCTATTACAGTATTGGAGCTTGAAATGGCGGCTAAGTGCATTAATCAGTCGTCTGTGTGATCACGTGACCAAATTATCAGGAAACAGTATGTTAATATACCGGTGTTTGTTGGCATATACTATAAAGTTTGTTCGACTAATAACATATATATATATATGTTTATTCACCACATAGGTAGACATAAAAACAAACAACGAGAATGACAGACAGAAACAAACAGACAGACAGTGAGACAAAAATGTAATTACATATGAACAAGACAGAAAGACAGAGTAGAATAGAATAAAAGACAGCAATTATACACACAGTACGCTACTACGAAAACTATCAAATATGACATGAAACTGAACAAACTCACCAACATTTACATTATACATTATATAACTTCTGAAACTGTTTTTCTTCGCATGTGCTTAGGCTATACTAATTACTTGCTTTACTAATGCACTTGTATTTTTCATTCATTTTGTTACTTAGTTCTCTCTGTGATGCCACCATTTCAGTGTCTGTTTATTTCCAGTGTCGAATGATGCCCAAAAATTCAACTATCAATTACTATTAACTAGTTAACACCATTCGACTATCAAAAATGGGAAAAATTTGAAAGTAGCGTCCTAAGTATTACAGCATGCAATTGAACCGTTGTGCATCCTGCAGTGCATTGACACTGTTGGTTGGGTTGCAGGAATGACATCTGGTCTGTAAAAAGTTCCACTCCAGTAAATTCACTTTTGGGGACTTAAAAAAGCCTAGTATAGCTCTTAGTGGGAAACCCGTCACAGAGCTACGGAGCGTCACTTGCCATATGGGATCACAGTGTTACCTGCCACCCGACACAAGCGAACACACCGCGCCATAACCCCAGCCAACCAGGCTGGTACTCGATTTATCTACCCCGGAAGGATAGGCTGAGTAGACCTAGGTAGCGTGATAGCGACACGGCCGGAATCGAACCCACGACCGCATGATCACAAGTCCGACGCCCTAACGCCACCAAGTCACTTGGTCTGGCTTGGAGTAACTCTGGCAGAATTAGCTGCTAAAACAAAAATCAAAACTAGATGTTGAACTATAGTCATAACTGCTGCTTTGACATCATGTTTAATGATATATGCTGCAAAACTAAATACAAGCGAAAGCTGAAAGGTACAGATATTGCTAGAAAATGTGCAGTTAGCTTTCGAAATGAAATGCCTAAGAAGCTTATTGAACGATGTTAAGTGGCAACAGAAAATCAAGAATACAGATATCATGAAAAGAATGGGCACAAGTATCAATATCGCCCAGAGAATTATCAATAGGAAATTGAACTTCTTTGGTCACATATACGGGATGCAAGACGACAGGCTCCTAAAGCAAGCTGTTTTTGGCATAATGGATGGCAAAAACAAACTAGGAAGACCTAAAAGAAGGTGGACAGACGACCTAGTGGACTGGTGCAACAAGGATATTTGCACCCTGTACGGACTGGCGATGGACAGAAGGAAATGGAGCCATTTCGTGAAATATGTCATGGACACCAATGGGCATTGAACCCATGGAACAAGAGAGAGAGAGAGAGAAAGTGCAGTCAGTATTGGTCTCATGTGTAAGTTAGTGCAGCAGAAGGCTACTGAATAAGATGTCAATATTACTGAATGAGTCATTGTTTGGGACGGACATTCACATTACTTTAACAGAAGATGTGCTTTCTAAGTAGTTATAGCATTAAGGTTTCAACCTCCAAGCATGCCTTAAATTAAATTCAAATGTAAATGTTGATTGTGATGCATTACAGTGTCGGCATTTTATTTTGAAAGTCCAGAGAAGCAGGTGTACATGAATGCATCAATCTGGACCAGGTCAAAGTTCATGGGAATGTCTATCGGCGTTGCTCTGATTGGTAAAGGTGCGTTATAATCTGTTTGTACAATGTGTGGAAAAAAGTAATCTTCTAAAGTATTTTTTGCCATTTTCTAAGTAACCAGTTGGAATTTTGATGTGAAATTTCAGGTGTTACCTTGTTTTTCACTTTTTTCATATGCAGTTATTGCACATAAAAATGCTTAGTGGCATTTCATATATCTTTGACTGTCGCAATATTGTTGAATTTTTTGTATGACCACATAGTCGTTTCTGACGTTCAGTTTACAGAATGTCTGCACAACAAAAGATGCATCATATTTGTACTAAAACACAGAAAAGCGTCATCCTTTCGACAACATAATAAATATTTCAGCAATTCGCTGATACTCGATACTGTCAGATTTCACACGTGCATTTAATCGCTTAGTGAAGTTTTTACCTGTCATTGTTGGCGATTGGTTCCTGTAGCGGATAGTCCCAAATTACTTGCAGATGGTGGTAGTGTCAACAATAAGTGAATATGTTTTCATTGCCTTCATTGCCATTAATTATAGATGCTGTTTGTTGAAGTTGCTTAAACATTGTCTGTCTGTGTTTGTGTTTAGTGCGATTACGGCTGCTGTCACCAGCTGGTGCGAGCGACTCCCCTGAAGATTACGAATTTTCACTTCCGTCGGTGTTTGCTAGGTCCATTCTTACTGTGCCGTGGGTTGAGCTGGGTGACAAAGTTACCGTCCACTGTCAGCAGACTGGCTACTCCGCTTCAATCGTTTTTCACACCAAGGTTGCATGCGTACCCTGTGCTAACTCTAGATACATTGCAGCGTGAACAGATGTATCCTTCGGTGTGATTAGTTGTGATTGTGAGGTGTTGAAATGTATGACATGGTGTCAGTCGGTTTTTCTGCACACATGATGAGATGGGAGCAATGGAATGTCTGCAACAGACAGCCACAAGTCTTGTTTTCTGTTGTCTGTCTTTGTTAACACCATAAATTAGCATAGTCGAATACAGGGTGGCCACAAACCTGGAAAATCTGGAACACTCAGCGATTTCTCTGAACATGGAAAACTCAAGGAATGCTCAGGGAATTCTGTGCAACCCAGGGAAAAATTGTAACAAACTAAGTATTTGTAGTTTGTCATTCAAATATTTGTGTAAAACAGCTGTTGACTGGGTAAACAGGATCATTATTGCTGGAGTTGTTGTGAAATGACCCTTGATGCAGGTCATTACTACATTTACTTTTTGTTGCGTACACCTACGTAAAAGTAAGTTTATGGCTCTGGAAAAGCTTGGAAAAGGGAATTTTTTAAGCCTCCGCCGCCGGTAGGCGCCGGCGGAGGCTATATGTTTTCGGGTCGTCCGTCCGTGCCGCTGTCCGTCTGTGCGTGCGTCCGTCCGTCCGTCCGTCCGTGATTCACGTGGTAGTTTTATGTTTCCGCGATATCTCCAGTATCTGTTGACGGATTGTCGCCAAACTTTTGTCACTGGTGCATCTCGGGACAGAGATGAACTGATTAGATTTTGGGGTCAAAAGGTCAAAAGTTCAAGGTCACGGCATGACCGAATGCATCCCAGATTTTCATGTTTCCACTATATCTCCAGTATCTATTGATAGATTTTCGCCAAACTTTTGTCACTGGTGCATCTTGGGACACAGATGAGCTGATTACGTTTTTGGGTCAAAAGGTCAAAGTTCACGGTCACAACATCACGGCGGAGGCGCACAGCACTCGACGCTACCGTCGAGTGCAACTTTTTCTAGTTATTAGTGTTTTATTGTAGTTAAGCGGTCTTGATTTTTTAATCCATCCATCCTGTTAGTTTATCACTCAGATGTAGTCTAGGACCTGCTTCTTCTTTGAAAGTCCTCTTTGAAAGTGTCAACAATGAGACTGTTAAAGAAACCCATTTTGCAGTCAACAATACTGTTTGTTACTGGTGTTTTATTATAGCTAAATAGCCTTGATTTTTCATCTGTCTTGTTAATTGCTGCTCACGTGGTTTGACTTCTGTCTAGAACCTTCATGGCACTGAGTGACGTTTCAGTCGCTGATGTGCCATTAAGAAACTAATTACTCACTACCACTGATGATGATGATGATGCTGCTACAGCTGCTGCTAGTGCAACAACTGCATAACTGCTTGCAGGCAAAGATAGAGTATGACCGTCTTGTGGCATCAGTTGGTCAAGGTCGGCCATTGTGTCCTGGTGTTATCCGAGTTGCGTCTTCAAATTCTAAACCGTCTGTACTTCATCGACCCGACTTCCACCAGTTACTGGCACGGCACGGTGGTGACATCTCGTGTCTGTCACAGGAACTAAACACTGCCGACTACGATTCATTTGCAGTTGCTGTACCTGGCGATCGCGTCATCAAGCCGCAAGTTTACATGTTAGAATCTGTTTTATGTGTGTAAAATTTTTTGGTGCACAAACACACACACACACTCAGTTTTTACCGCGCGACGCTATGCTGAGCGCGATATATGCTACGACAATTCCATCCGTCCATCTGTCTGTCTGTCCATCACACTGGTGGATCAGTCAAAAACGGTTGAAGTTAAGATCATGCAATTTTCACCGCACAGTACGGCCCCATCCCTCTAGTTTTTGCGTGCTAAGTTTCATCTGGAAATTTTGATGGGTTCCCCCTCAACGGGGGCACCAAACAAAGGTGAGGTGGGAAAAATTTGCAGTTTTCAGCCAACAACTCGCCATATCTCAGAAACAGTGCAAGATAAGACCAAAGTTACTATTAATGACTAATATGAAGTCGCATATGCCCTTTCGATTGGTGCCAAAAACAACCTTGGATGACCTTGAACGGCCGATACGCATTCTTTTCCTGAATAGATGCGTCTTTCGGAGCCCACCACAAAAAAATTGAGTGAAGATAGACCCATACTATCAGCGGCAAAAATGTAGGCCATTGACTCTAGTCTCTGGTGACATTAAGTTTGTGCGGATATTTGCAGGGGTTCTCTGGAGAGGGGTGTCAAACGCTATAAGTTCGAGTTTTCTCGGAATTTTGTATGATTTCGCAGATTTGAGAGGCAACAACGTCAAAACGAATGAAGATAGAGCTGTACTGTCAGTGACAGAATTGTAGCCCACTAAATGTACTTTTCAGTGATGCATAGATAACATTGATATTGCTAGGCGTTCCTCCGGTAGGGGACTACAGTCGCAACACAGTGGGCGAAAATGGTGATTTTCAACCTCTACACCGGAAAATATCTCGTAGACCGTAAGTAATGCGGCTACGGTTAGTATTAACCATCAATACGAAATCGCATATCGTTGATTTGCTGTAGATTTCTTCGCTAGGGGCCTTCATACATGCACTGCTGTTGTGCCATTTCACACATATTCAGTGACGACATAACTAAACCTCACAATGACATGAACGTCGCGCAGTCACTCAGCAACAGCTGAGCTTCTTGTTGTTTAACTGACCCATTTTTACATTCCGTGATAGGTTACTCTTGGTTATGTTGTGGTTTGGCATTTCACAACTGATGACACGATTTTTACCCGCGCAACGCTATGCTAGCGCGAGTCTTTGCGACAGCGACGTGTCCGTCCGTCCGTCCGTCCGTCACACGCCGGTATTGTGCCTAGCAGAGCGAAAGCAGGATCGTGAAATGTACA
>Ga0209679_1001206_pt1 | contig 10777 bp, 9 predicted proteins | sample WorMetHEROISLAND_4_FD_187408 | JGI IMG/M metagenome (GOLD analysis project Ga0209679, IMG submission 187408) | Marine gutless worms symbiont microbial communities from Max Planck institute for Marine Microbiology, Germany - Olavius sp. 2 HERON... ...
ACAATGTAATGATGATTGCAATACACAGATGGTGCATACTCAAGTGCAACTAAATCATGTTAAACAAACATCTATTTACAAAGGAATTTTTGTACAGTGAGAATTCTATGTGCGGCAATGAGTAGTTGTATCCTCGGCTTCTGCTTTGAAACAGAGTGCGTAATGGCTCTTCAAGGTCATCCAAGGTCGTTGATTCTGGCACCAATCGAAAGCGCGTACGCGACTTCCTACTGGTCATCAATAGTAACCTTGGATAGCAATGTAAGATAGCAATCTTGCCCCGTTTCAGAGTTATTGCAGGTTTCCTGAGAAGGGCGACCCCACCCCATTCCACCCAATTTTGTGGGTGTTCCCCTTGGACTACAGTGTGCGGTGAAAAAAGACCCCTTACACAAATATCATTATTTTCACTATAGTTCAACATTTTTTACAAAATTTTCAGGGATTATTCTTGACACAATTTGCCATTATTGTTGCAAATTTTATCATATTATCTTTCATTGTTTAGAAGTAGCACAGTTTTGAATATAAAAACGATTTTTTCAACTGCAGAGACAAATAAATCAGACTACAACCAACTTTCAGGCATACTTTAAACATATGACACGTTCAAACTGCAGAAAAAACACAAGTTATTAAAATATTACTCAGTAAAGACAGAAATATCAATCACTAAGTTCACTAGACCGTTTTACAGTGTGCATGTTCAAAGTGCCCGCCTTTTGCATTGATGCAAGCGTGCAGTCACTTACAGGAGCTGGGGATTGATTTTCTGATCGCTTCTTGCTGAAGCTTATACCATATCATCAGAAGCCCTATCTTCAGCTGTTATTTGGTTGCGGATTCAGACTATTATTTACATAATATGACCAATGACATATAATATGACGTCATTATTAAGTTAGTACTTGGTTGTTTTGCAGTTTTAATTTAAACAGAAAACGGGCGCGTTCACTTGAAAATAACGTATTGAAAACCAAAAGTCGCACCATTTCCGCAAACTTGCATAATATTACACAAAACGTACCATCTATAGCAAATTTTCTCCCTAATAATCGCTTACAAAAATATTGTGCCGTTTTGAAGATATTGAAGTTTTTGTAGAGGGGTCTTTTTTTAGCCGCACCCTGTAGATTGCCGATGTTGTGGCTCCAAGGAGCGAAGACCCTAAGCTAATTATGCGAGTAATTACTTTCGAACTGACTCAACATATACGACCACGGTGCCTCAATGTCACGGACGGACGGACGACTTATGATAGCAATACCGCACTAGCACTGCGTGCATTGCATGGTAATAATACTACTAATAATGAAGTGATAATAATAAATGGTGATGATGAGTGTGGCTTCTGGCAGCCTACAGGCGGACTCACAGCCCGGGTCGTTTGGCCTGGTCTGAGGGTCGGTCATTATTATCATTGGACAATTCTTGTTCAGATTATCAAAGATGAAGTGGGACGTATTTTGAGACATGGTGTAGTACATTATGACAACGACAGCTAACTGGGTAAAGACGCTAGCATCACTATCTCAGTATTAGAAATGCCACAAGAAATATACCATATTTAATTTACATGATTCAAACAACTTGTAGGAAAAACACGTATACAGTGTGCAGCAGATATTCAACAATAAATTATTCAAAAGAATAAACGTTGGCAACAATTGTACACATTCAGCAAGCACAGCAGACTGGTAAGAATTCAACAATTGTTCAAGGAAATGTCACACTGCAAGATAACCAGGAGGCCACTGCCACTGTGTACAGTCATGGTGCTGTTGTGTCCACAGATCTGCTTGTTGCACAGAAATGCTAAATAATGTAACACACAAGTCGAACGTTGGATGCGTCAAAAGCTGGCAGACACTCGGGATAGACAGAAAACGTGAAGAAAAGACAACGTACAATGCTTTGTGGTTTTGACAATTTCATTATAAAAATATTTTCTCTCAGGCCACCACCAATTAGAATGTTATCCATTAATTAGTCTTGATTACTGTAATTCTCATGAGTACAGACTGCATCAAAATGTTAATGTAACACGGCATCGTACATGGTATCAATACTAAGACAGTTACATCAGATGACCAAGTCACAGCTGAATTAAACAAAAATTAAAACAAAACCCTGGTTTTAAGTACAATTATCGCGCAAATGTGAAACACTAAGTTTTTTGTGAAGCAGAACCAGTAAAAATTCAGTCACATGTTGTGTTAAATGCATTTAGTAGTAAGTTAAAATTTTAAGTGCTAATACTGTCAGACCAAATTCATCGTCAGTGAAAACCAGCAGACTTCTAAGTGACTTGGCACATGGTGTGTCAAAATCACTGAATCTAAGATGGGAATCAATGCAAGGGCAGCTCAGTTTTAATAGACTGTGGCTCCCAACCAAATTTTTGTGGGGTCATACCCTATAAAACAGTACTTATTTTCAGAGACACTGCCTAAATTAACCATCAAATGTCATTGTCAGTAATAAAGTTATAACTTAAAATCATGCAGCCTCTCACTTTTAGCTTTGGTTTTACAGTCATGCTAATCCAAATATATGCACCAATTTTAGGGAGACGAGACGCATTGTGGCCTACCAGCACCCGCACAAATGTATAGTGCGGTGTGTTTTGTTACAATTAACTTATTCTGTGAGCTGCAGCATAGCGGCTGCGTTACAATAATGGTTACAAGTACTGTATAAAAAGTTTACAAGTCCACGAAGCAATTTCTGATCAGCACCAAAACAATAATATACTGCAGCGCTATTATCCAGTAACATGGTATACATCATCAACATGAACACAGATGTAGAATTCTGCTACACCTTTCACACAAAAACATGCAGCAAGTCTTAGCTTGCTGCTGGCACAACAATAACATCATCTTCATCAGAAGGAAGTTCAAATCCAAGCTCTTGAAGTCTTGCAAAAAATCCTTGCCAGTCCTCATCATCATCATGCTGTTCACGTTCCTCGGCGGCTCGAGATCTTTGTTCCTGAGCCTCATCGACAAAGTCCCACAGTCGGACTTGCCGAGCAACACTCACCTCTCCATCAGCGTTCTGACGAAACCTTTGACGTGAGGCTTGTGGAGACGCCTTGCGACCGTCAGGGTAAGCATGCAAGTAGAAGCAACTGTTGGCAAATGGACACTGACCACGGCCTTGGTCGAAGTACTTGCACGGCTTCTTACTGAACAGTTAAAATATGCAAGACACTAGACCCACGATATTATCAGTCCTGGCCTAGTTACTGTAAAATAAACTAGTTGTTGAAAATTGTTACTAATTACGTTGTTGCTGCAAAGTAACTATAAACTGAGTCAAAAAATTGCATCCTTTTCATTAACAAAACCATTGATTACCACCAACAAATTTTCACAGTATTTAGTAGACATACACTACAGGAAAGTTGCAACATGAGAATATATAGTTAGCCCACCTAACATGGTCTGTGTAACTGCATTATCTGCATTATTATGACAACTATTCGTGTTTACTGCTAAGAATATATAGTAAACGTGAAAATCTTTATTTCACATCAGATTCACATTAGTAAGTGAAATATCACAAGTTTCAGCAGAGGACTGACATGCCGTCCGCGAGCTTTACACGAGCCAATCACACTCAATGGTCATCAAGGGTTTGCTGCTGCACAAAAGTCCATAACTATCAAGCATTTCTTGACACTTATGTTTATGTCAAAGCATTTTCTGCTACCACAGCAATAATCTCTGGACTTCAACTAGCCTTGCCCATTACTTGTTAATAAGTAATACAACAGTCAGGGACGATTCTTTCAAAAATTCTGAACTCTGGATGAAAAATGACAATGACAATGCAATTTTTTGAAACAGCTTATAGCAGTAAACATGCACAGAGATACCACAAAGTTTTACAAGGTAGAGCAGTTATATAAACCACGCTAGGTGCGCAAACTATACATCGTCTTGTTGCAAATCTCCTGTAGTGTACTGTACGCCTGCCAAAAACTGTCAAAGTTCGTAGACAGTGGTGAAAATTATTGCAATAATAAACAAGGGCCCAAATAATTTGGTGATAGGTGGTATTGCTGCAAACTGGGGGGTCTGACTCCATATCTCCCCTATGCATGGGGGACTGGGGCCCGTCTAATACAGCATTACTTGGGACCACACAAGTGTGTCCCTGCCAAGTGGCATCTCATTCCGTCCAACATCTTTAACAGGGTGCACAAGTGTGACAGATGACATACAGATGGACATACGGACAGACAGACCATGCTACAGTAACACCTGTCGCAATAGGTGAAAACTCTTTCAGCAATGCCACCTAAACAGGAAATGTTTTGCATAGTTACTTTTCAAATTACTTCGTGACGAAACGAACGCACATATTATCAACTATTTAACAAACGTTTGAATAACGTCAGTATTACCTAACAGAAAACTAGTCTCTCAATATTGTTCACAATGTCAGTCACATTTCATATAAAACAAATGCATAAGAATTACACTAAATAACGCTAAGTATTATTTGTTTAGCGACTGAAAATGTGAAATTGATCAAGTTTTCTGGGCTAAGATTGCCTTTGGTTTAAATACTTCATTTATTTTGTGCACTTTCTGCTGCTAGCTTCCTCTACATTTTGCTATGCACACTTATTCACATCTCAATGACATAACACTAGCAGTGGTTAACGTGCTGCTAGTTTTCATGTAGCAGTCGGCACTTCACTGTAGTCTACAAACAGAAATGAATTTGTGCGTTTATTTGTCAGTCACATGTGCTGTTCCTGATTAGTCATGCCGCGGCTTCTACTCGACTGCCAGTCTTGCAGATGTAGTACTTCAGACAGCTAATAGCGAGTATACAATGAGATGGCAACATACGGTACTCAACATCTCAATCCATGTACCCCCTCCGTTTATATTTCCTATTTGTAACACATGTTGCACCTATCAATGAGTGCAACATGCCTTCATTCCACAGGACAAAAACAATTGCCAGCAAATTGACATCAGCCAAATCCTGGGTCAAAACTGCTGCAGGGCCTGCTGTTAGGCAAATTTCAGTATTGACGGCTACTTTGTTGAACACAAAAAACCAGCAAGTCGTTTACAGTGACTAGCACACACAAACAACGGCAATATTACCATAATGACTGCTTGTATGTGTTAATAAGTCTCTCTTTCTCTTCTTCATCTTCAATCCAGTACTTGCTCGGCGTCACAAAGTCCGATTTTACACGACACTCAGGACACGCCCTGAATCATAATAATATTATCAGCAAGCACAGTCACAACTAGACAGCACACAACAATCATAGTAATAAACCTCCAAGAAGGCTCAAACAAATGCGTTCTGTACAATATACTGTTTCCACTGAATTTATTATTCAGACATAATATATGATCCAGTGTAGACAAGATCGTGCAAGGTTCCAGCACATAATTTCAAAACATTTCTGACACAGATCTGCCCCAAAGAGAGTCAACTGTTATCCCTTCCTACAATTTCACAAAAGTTCGTCCACAGCAGTAGTAATACGTAGTAATAGTTCTTGTTGTCCATGCAGTCTCATGGCCATGCCATCACGAGGCGCTTCTTTAAAAGAAAAAAGTCATAATAAAATGTTATATATTGATGTAAAGTAAAACAACAACAAGCATATAACAGCAGTCATACTTTGAGCAAAGTGTACACTAATTACTGCTGCTTTTGGCTTCTGTTTGACGAGCTTCTCTTCAGTTTAGCCCGGTCCCTAAATGTAAACTTCTCACGTGAGTTGTTAGAGCAGAACTTATCATAGGCTGAATGCCCTTCCTGTCACCCAACCAACAGTATTAAAACACTAAAATGACACAAAAGTTTACATAATTCATAATACAATTAAACAACAAACACTCACACTCCAGGTGGCATAATTACATTAGGGGGTGCGGATGGCAAAAAATGACTTCGGTTCGGTTTTGCAAAAAACCGCGGTTTTCGGTTTGGTTTCAGTTTTACAAAATTAACCACGGTTTCGTTTTTTTTTGGTTTGGTTAGGGCTACATTCGTCTGTCGATGTCGACGCCATCTTTCACTTATGCCTGTACGGTATGATGCTAGAAATGACGTACTTGTATGCTGAATTGGTCCAAATAACTGTCTGTCAAAGTGACTCAGAACTAGTAAGTGCAGAGATATGGTATGAAGAAAAATACTTTGTGACTGCTGATCCTATCATGCTGCAAGATGAATTGTGAATGAGACAACGTGAAAAACCGTCCCAAACAGCCGAAGTCGGTTTTTGAAAACCAAACCATGGAAACTGAGTTTTCGGTTTTTGAATTTTGAGGTCGGTCACTTCGGATTTTAGAAAACCGATATCCGACATTTTCATTGGGTTCTGCACACTCCTAAATTACATACAAAATGCCTTTAAAATGCCTTTCTCCTTGTTCAAGACTGGGTGTGATGTTCCCTCCAGCAAATTGTTTTTTAGCAATTTTGGCCAGATATCTTCTCAACAAGAACCAAAGACTCAGGTTATCAAACCAACCCAAATCACAGTCCATCCCATTAATCACATGCACATTACCACCGTCAGTGTGCTAAATTTACTATCATTTCTGTTTAACCGCCAGTTTTTCTAGTTTCTTCCATTTTAATCTTTTACATTTTATGATTTCACTGTATGTTTGTATATAACTGTTGCTGTGTGCTGCCCGTGTGGCGTAATAAACGATAATAATTACGCCCAGTCTCCCAACAAGAACGTTTGGGAATTGTTGAAACATGTTTCTTACAAGCTGCAGGCGCTTCCTGACAGCCAATCAGCAACATCACATCACATCACACATACAACTGCTGCTCAGTCTTCTCTAAACAAATAATATTTTCAGCAACACTGACCGGATTACAATATTTTCAAACTGTTTGGCACTTCGCCACTTGCGTATGCAGTCGAGGCAGTAGACATGTGTACAGTGAGACAGAATACCAAAGCGCTGGGCTGACGGCGGCTGTTTCTGACACACGACTTCCATACAGATGCCACACACCTTGTCTTCACTCCGCTGCACTGCAAACGAAAAGTTCATGTCTTCTTCCAGGCGTCTCATGCACTCCTGACACGCCACAACACCGTTCACTCTCAACATCAACACATCATCACAGCACTTATGTATCACTGGTCTTCCACGGTCTAAATCAAATAACACAATATTAACGACAATTCGTTTCCAGCAGTACGCTTACTCGTGTGCAACTGGCCGAGTGTCAAACTGTCAAATCACTGATAACAAGCCAAGAGTCCCAAGACTAGTTTCCAAGACTTCAGCTGTGTCTGAATCACGTTTTGTGACGATGAATTACAGTGCTGTAATACATATCTGATGACAATAAATGGGGACAAAAGAAAAATGTTGATCAAAAAAAAATTTTTCGTCCGTGTAAAATCACCAATTTCGTTCAAATTTCTAATTTTCGTCCAAATTTAATTCAGCTATTGAAATGTATTTAATTTGCAAATGGACAAATATGTACTACTTTACAATATTCGTTTATTAAGGTAGCTTTGTCAGAACGCAAAGCACATACCAATAAAATACAGTGATAAAATGTATAACAGTGATTTCCAAGTCTGGAAAAAGAAATGCAGCATTTCTTTATAAAATGGTAGACTTGTTTCATTGAAAAGTTAGAGTGTTTGTAATGTCTGCACTAATTTTGTATTGTGCAACCAGCATGTTGCATGTACTGCATAGGCATGCTCCGGATTTAATCGACATGGTTATGCCACTATCGCACCTTACAGGAAGATGCCACCTACATGTAGGTTATGTTCGGCACAAGGCGACCTTTTCGACGTACCTCGATCACAGATGGCATTTGGTTAGGCGATCAGTTGGCCATTTTTCGTCCAAATTTCGTCCAAAATTGTGAATTTCGTTTTTTCGTCCAAAATGCTAAATTTCGCGATCTCGTTCGTTTTTTTATCCGAAATGAATTTCTTGTGTCCCTAATAATAAACAGTCGACATGCACAGCAGCTGTACTGAAATACACCGAATCCAACAATCTGGCTAAACATTTTGCCAGAGCTACATTTGGTCCAATCTGCCAGAAATGCCAGAGCTGGTGGCAAAATCTGGTGCACACCTAATACAAAGATTCCTATAACCCCACTAAAGATTCCGTCTTTACTACACCGGTATTTTGTGTTAAAATTTGTGCTGGTGCACTGGCTATAGGCAACAAACAGCTGAATAACTATGTGACATTCAAAACTGCAAATACAGGGAGAAGGGTGCGATATATTCTTCACAGGACAGAGATGTCCATTGCATCTGACAGTAGGTTAATGGATTTTTGTGTGGGTCAAGTACGGGAGTACCTACATGCGAGTTGTGACAATCTGAGATTTGGGAAAGTCATTACCAGATCAAAAATGTCACATTTTATGTACCACCATGTATATGTAACATAACAACAACATTATTGAATGACAACAAGGTTTAACATACTTACTTCAGTGTGCTGTTGTTGTTGCTCAAGGTCAAAAGGTGAAAGTACGGCACAGTGACAAAGGTCACAAACATCACCATGAACATAAACGCACTGGTCAGCGTATGGACAATGACCATGTGCTGCAAATGGACACAGCTCCAGTTTACTTGAGATTTGGTCTGTGACTCTGGCTGTCTCTGAGATCCAACACTGATCTGACGCTGGTACTCCTACACAAATGTAATAATAACAATAATAATAACGGATTTATAATATACTTATAACATATACCGATACCTGGGAGTTTATCATGACCCTGTCAAGCGCTGGAGATGTCCCTACATATTTTGTAGGGACAACCCCAGCGTGTAACATAAGAAATATACAATATACACGTAGGGGTAAACGTGGCCCGGAATGTGCATATATTTTCTATGGACAATTCAGGCACAGTACGCAACATCCGCAATATAGTCCAAGGAAAACACCCCTAAAATTCGGGTCGGGTGATCCAAGGTCGTTGATTTTGGCACCAATCGAAACCGCGTATGCGATTTCCTATTGGTCATTCATTAATAGTAACCTTGGTCCTATCTTGCCCCGTTTCAGAGATATTGCAGGTTTCCTGCTGAAAGCAGCACCCAACCCAAATTTTGGGGTTGTTTCCCTTGGACTAGATTGCCGATGTTGGATCTCCAAGAAGCCCCTATGTGTAAATTAACAGGCTGAGGTGAAGTGGAACAGTTAGGCAATGTGAAGAAAAGTATCAGAAATGATAATCTGTTGAACAATGAACTCGAGTGTCCATGTTTTCATCTACTGTGTATCAGTGCTGCTGTATATCATCAACAGCATGTAAAGATTAAACTGTAGATCACTTGACAAAGAGTTGGAACATTCTCCAGATCTTGCATCACTGACTGGCTGGTTCAGGTTACAGGTCAGATGCTGAGTTGGACAAAACAGATCCTATCATACCGTCAAGATATTATTTCAGAGCGTTCAACATCCAGGTCGGGTGGGGGTCACAAGTCAATGATCACTGGGTCGGGTCACGAGCAAAACTCTAGACGTTGTTCTGATTCTGATTTGACTCAAGAAATTCATCACTCCAGCCACTAAACAGTTTGACAATAATAAAATCAAATGTGCATATTTAATTCTGTGTAAACAGTTAAGTTTTCATGCATAAATTTGTGACTTACCAAATCCACATCCCGTCCACATCTGTCCAGGAACAAACTCCGAGGCATGGACCCATTCTTCAGCTGACAATGCTCCAGCAACTGGCTTTCCACGCTCTGACATACATCAAACAAACACTGATTTATCACGGTAAAAGCCAAAAAAACATTTCTGAAGTGGCACGGCACGCAGGTTAGTCAGAATTTGCACTTGCCAATGCCAATCGCCATGCTTGACTCTTGAAAAAAACATCAAGAAAATCTCACGTAATGAGGGAGTCCAGCATCTCCAGCTTAGTTAGCAATACTGGACTCAACCACCAAAAAGTTAAAACTGACATGACATGGCGGAGCAGAATTTATAAATTATGGCAAGCAAATAAAACTACTAGCACATTGGCAACTAAACTTAGCTTTTAATCACATAGCAAATATGCACTTAGTTTCTCAGTTTCTCACGCTGAAAAGTACACTAAAATGCCCATTCAAGTCCCTTTTTGCTTTGATGCCATAGAGCACAACCGGCCAGTAAAAAGTCCAGTTGCAACAATTCCCAAACACACACCTACAATATTGTGCAGGCACACACACGTAGAAGAAGACACACACGCACACACAGACACACACACACACCTGTGTGTGCTAGTTGCCTGCTTCAGTCTCATTCTCCATCAGTCTTTAACCCTTCAGCCAAAACTGTTCATATCTTCCACAACACAATCACATTGGTCAGACCTTCAGTCATCGTCTCTGTCTTGTTGTCTGTCCAATGCAATGTAGAGCATTGGACAGAATATAAAACTACTTTAGCATCCGTCCGTCCATCCGTCCGTCCGTCCGTCCGTCCAGACGGTAATTATGGTCAACATTGTGAGCTCAGTTCTGGACCGATCTTCACCAAATTTGGAACACAGGTTCCCCTTATCATCCCAAAGAAAATATTTTGTGAGCAGTCCCTGAAATGGGCGTGGCCAGGGTCACGTGACCCCCTAAATTTTTGAGCGTTAAATGCTAATAACTCCAAAACGGTTAAAGCTACGGACTTCAAATTTGACAGGCATATTTCCCGGGATACTCCGGACATGAGCCCTTAAAATTTTTCCCATATTTCCCCCATAATAG
>Ga0209679_1001207_pt1 | contig 10770 bp, 8 predicted proteins | sample WorMetHEROISLAND_4_FD_187408 | JGI IMG/M metagenome (GOLD analysis project Ga0209679, IMG submission 187408) | Marine gutless worms symbiont microbial communities from Max Planck institute for Marine Microbiology, Germany - Olavius sp. 2 HERON... ...
AGCAGACAAGCCGGCTGCACATTAGTTTCTGGTGCACATTTGCATTCTGCATGGTATCCTACAATTTACTACATTAAACGATGTTTAATATTTCGTGAGGTAATTAACACCTTCTAAGTTGTGAGCTTTTAGGCAAACATCTATCGTACTGATGCTAATAAGATACAATTACAGCACTGAACACCCTAAGCTTTATATCTGAAGAAATTAACACGTGAAAATATAATTTAAATTGGAAAACAACTCACTATGGCAGTCGTCACTAATTTGAACAACAATGTTAGTAACAAACATTTCAAAACGGCACAACAAACAACAAAACCGTGAATTACAACAAGACAATAAAAAGGATAAAATTTAATAGAAGTTACCTCTTGATCCCATCCTTCACTTTCAGCAGCCAGCCGGTAATGAGTCTTTCGCAGCTCGCCCAAACTGCGCCGCTCTTTCTCGAGTTCACTCTCCAGCTCAAGAACGCGGACCTGTGTCTCCATTTCAAACCGCTTGGCCTGATGCAGCGTCAGCTTCGAGAAGTCCATCGTGTCTGTGCGCAACAACGGCAGGCATCAGTAACGCAAACGTAATCAGAAATAAATCACGACAAACAAATACTTCCGACTGATTTCCAGCCACTGGCAATGTCAGCTGGCTGTTACCTCACTAACGGATCACTCACCCATTTCGTCAATGCGCTCAGCACCGCTCTTCGCCGACGCAACGACAAGACCGGTTGCTGACGTGACGCCCTTGGACGCGTCTGACAACTGCATGAGGTTCTCGCTGTCACTCTGCGCCTTCACCTTGGATGCAACAACCAGCTGAGCTGTGCTGGCGGCAATCTCCTGAGAGCAGACGACCAATTCTTCATACTTACCATCACCTTTCACCACACGATCGGCCGCATTTCTGTCAAACCCACACACATCGATTTGCTCACAAATATCATCGACAACGCAAACGTTTAAACCTTAAACTAGTGCAGGCAGCACTGAAATTGGCACTGGCTACTACCTTGTAGGTTTGAAAATGACCACAATGCATGAACTCACTCACTCATTACTTGTAAGAAGTTACCGGTCCACAAATACCTTCTTTTAGTTCGCAATTATACAGGAATATATTAATTACTGATTAAAATGACAAATCTATTAACATCCATCGAAACATAAACGTTTTCACCGACAACAATCACACGTTACAAATCAATGTAATGAATTCAATGTCGGGAAAAAATTATTCTGACAATTATGCCAAACACAGAATACTGCTCAACAAGATCTATGGAGTTGAGAGCAAAATGAAATTTGATTTTATTAACTGTAAAACAAAAGTGTAAGCGTGTTCAGTCATTCTTTCATTTCATAGCATTAAGCGCCGTAACTTAATGCCATAAATTTACAACACAACGATCTTGCTAAGGACTGACATTTCACAATAGCTGTGAACAGTGTAAAATGAGCAACAAACTTACACCAATACATTAGCACCCCAACCAACAGCCTTTGCAGCTGAAATCAATCCTTCGGTCCAACGGTGATGCTTCTTGTAAAATTCTTTTATTGAAGATGTACCCTACAGTGTTACCCACATATGCATAACTAACTTTAAATAACACCAAACTGCACGTATTTTGGGATGTAATGGATTTCGGCCCTGGCTCCAGCAGGTCTGGCAGTAGGCCTACATGTGGAATATTTACCGCTGCAAGTAATGAAATTGGCCTTGGCTTGTCATCATTAGAGTGACTTCACGGTTTGACACAATCCGAATGGCAGCAGAATGAACTAACACAATGACATTAGAAAGTCCTGCTAGTGTACATTTACGTTAATGTTGTGTTGTCTGACTTAGACTGTAGAAAACCTACAATTACATAAGTGAATTAATTTTCTCCTAAATCTGGCCCCAGCCCGGCCCTGGATGGATTTGAGGATGTAAATCCGGCCAAATCCAGCTCTGGCTGAATTGATAAAACTGAAATCCGGTTCATCCCCAAAGTATTTTCAGTCTTCTTCCATCTCTCCCATTATTACAAATGAAATGATCAGATCTGAAAGAGAAAAGAATACAGTGAAAAACAAGATCCTTCACACTGCAGCTCCTGCAGTACACAGTATTAACACAAACAGCTCAAATGCCATTGCCAGTTGTGTTTGTCACATTTAAGTCAACTAACTTCGTAAGAAATACACGTGTGGTATTTGTGAAATGTTACACCTTAACACTACACACATAGTGACTGAGTGAGTAGTGTTTAACGTCCCTCTCGACGAATAAAGATGCTCATATAATAGATCATTTCAGGAATGAGAGTTTTCGAGGCAATCACTTGCACTGGTATTAACAACCAATAAAAACCAAACACAAAAACAAATACAGTGACCGTATCTACTATCTATCTTAACTAAAATACACATAAGAAAACAAAAAAAAATACAGCAAAGCCCCTAGTCTTTAAAACTACATAAGGAAACGGGGGTGACTAGGGGTTGGTTCCCACAGAGGGCAGGGTTGCCAATTCGTGTCGGCGGTGGGGACGCCGCCGTGGTACCCCGACACTACACACAACATTTCTAATTCTGACTTGCAAACTAATTACACATACCCTTCCTTGAGCGACGATTTCCTTCTGTAGTGTTTTCGACTTTTCTATCAGCATCCTGATAGCCTGTAAACAAGAAAATGTTTTACTTTCTATTGATGGTGACTTCACTGAAGTTACAGGTTCACCTGGATAACGGCTGTTAAAACAGTATGGTGTTTGCACGTAATTACTAAAATCATACCAAAAATTGCCACAACCTTCATGAGTTGATTGCATGAATCCAGGATCTTCTCATTAACTTCCAGCTGAATGCCGGAACACGTTTCTCGTGAACTCTCCAACATTGCCTGCAGTAAATGAAACACGAACCAACATGCAACAGCTACAGCTTGCAATGCATACATACTAGAGCTGTCGAATTAACACGTTAATTAGCGCGTTAACGCGTTAAAGAATTAATCGCGATTAAAAAATTAACGCTGTTAAAAAAATTAACGCACATACGTAAATTTTATGAAGCAGGAGTTCCGACATGCAATTGAAATGCGATTATTTGACGAGTCATCATGATCGAATAATATTCAATTAATATTATTAACAACAAATGTCAGTTAATTTGTCAGTTGTGCATCACTGTTTGATGGCACGTTCGACAGTGGTCGCATCTTGTAGACGAGTCGTGAATAGCAAGAAGTACAGTCGTTCGCTGACGGCAACCTACAATATGAACTATTTTTATACCTGTTGAATTGACGCATTAATTAATGCGTTAACGCGCGATTAAAATAATTAATCGCGCGATTAAAAAAATTAATCATTCGACAGCTCTAATACATACGCACATACATACATGCATTTGTAATGTTCAGCACAGAGAAACAGAGCATAAATCAGTGGCGTTGGCTGTCACTAGCTGGTGGAGGTTCGGAGACAGTGGAATAAAAATATGACGTTTATGCGGTATACTTTAAACAAGCTGGACAGTAAACAAGAATCTAATGAAAAGAATCAATGCTTTTGAACAGCTGGTGTTATCGTAGGATGTTAAAAATCAGCTGGAAAGACAAAGTACCAAATACAGAGGTTCTGAAAAGAGCTGAAGAAAAAGAACAGCAATTCAACAGGAAAATTGTGCAACAGAAATTGGCGTATGGTGGACATGTGTTAAGAGGAAGCAGTGGAAGAAATGCATTGGTAATAATAGAAGGAAAAATTAGGGGCAAAAGAGCAAAATGTGGTTTGATGATGTCAGGCAGTGGACAATGTTAAATGATAACAATGAAGTTAAGAGAAATGCTGAGGATCGTGAGGCATGGCCATAACACATCAACCATCTACATAAGAAGATGACACATGATGATGATGACTTTAAACATTTCTGGAACAATACACCATACAATCTCATTAAACGAAATCAACAAGCAATTACTACACACAGCAATCTTAGCGGCAGCCTCCTCAACAGCCTTTGCCGTGTGCTGCATTTCCTCGTCAACAAGGTCTCCCATCGTTTTAGCTTGAACATCCTCCATCTTGGGCAGAAGTAGCTCGGCTTGTGACAGAATCTTTCGCAGAGCTGCTTCAATACTAGCCGACTGGGCCGGAACTTCATGATATGAACCTGGATACGCAAACATATTGTACATCCCAAGTACAAAATATTAACAGACTATGCAAACACAGAAAACTATCTAAGTACAAATTATTAAACTAATGTACATTACACAGATAGTGTATCAGTGTCTGAATGTGTTTATAATAAAGCTGTCGAATTAACGCATTAACGCATTAAAGAATTAATCGCGATTAAAAAGATTAATGTCACTAAAAAAATTAACGCACATACGTAAATTCTATGAAGCAGAAGCTCAAACATGCAATTGAACTGCGGTTATTTGGCGATAGAATAATATTAAATTAATTATTAACAACAAATGTCAGTTAATTTGTCAGTTGTGGATCAATAGGATCAATGTTTGATGGCAAGTTCGACAGTGGTCGCATCTTGTAGATGACTCGTGATCAGCAAGACGTGCAGTCGTTTGCTGACAGCAACCTACAACCTAAATTAGACCTGTCAAATTGACGCCTTAATTAACGCATTAATGCGTGATTAAAATAATTAATCGCATGATTAACGCGATTAAAAAAAATTAATCGCTCGAAGCTCTAGTTTATAACTATCAGCTATAAGCAGAATTATGTCACTTATTTCCTCAATTAGCACGCAGCAAATGGACAATTTTTACTACAGGATGACCGACTTAGCCGCCAACACTATAACAATATAGTTCCAGCTGCCATCATGCTTGCAGTTGTGACAACAGAGTGACATTACTCTAAGACACAAGAGAGCTTTTTGGGAACTTACACAATAAAGTACTGGGTACAACCAAAGTTAGCTTTGTTGGTGCAGTAACCGTTATAGGCAAGATGCCTTTCTGTCACCCAACCAACAGCATAAAGTGCACAAAAGATAAGCTGGCAGGATACACGCAAAGATAAACAAAACAGGCAATATAAACATCGCTATTGAGATGGAAACTTACACAATAAAGTACTGGGTACAACCAAAGTTAGCTTTGTTGGTGCAGTAACCGTTATAGGCAAGATGCCTTTCCAACCAACAGCATGAAATGCACAAAAGGTAAGCTGGCAGCATACACGCAAAGATAAACAAAAAAGGCAATATAAACATCGCTATTGAGACTTAGGTGGGAGTTATACTGACCAGTTTTCATCAGAGACAACAGTGACAACGACTCATTGCCTGCCGTCTTGCAACTGTTACCAAGTTCTTCAAAACAACAATCAAAAGATAAACATTTTAAACAGAATGCTACCAATACGTTTCAAATGCTAATCAACTGGCAGCATCTGTACATGCTACACCACTATTATGGCGGCACAAATTAATGATTATCATGCAGAAAATATCACACAACTATCAAGTTTAAGCCAAGAAAATTAAACTAACAACACACTGCTGGAGTTGTTCCATTTTTTGGGGGGGGCAAACAATAAGACATTTTCTTCAGCTAGTTGCAAAAAAGCGTACAGTATCTAGAGATAGTAATAGTATGCCTGACTGCAGTGTGTGAAAACCCAGTATTAAATGTGAGCAGTTGTGTTTATTAGTCTTGAGCATGGCTGTACACACATACTGCAGTTCCTAGGTTCAATCAGACTTCAATATTCTGCGAGACAGGTAAATAAGTAAAAACACTGTCAGGCTGAGAAACAACAGCTGGGCAGCATCGATGCAAACGTTATTTGGGGAGATGGCGATGGTCTATTGGATAAGGCATTGCTGAGTTTCTATAGTAACCATTCCGCTATCGGTAATGGTTTGGCCACAATTTGCAATGCAATTTTTGACAGAGAGTTGCGAACTTCTGATCCCCCAAATCTCCCCTTCCTGTGGGGGGGGACCGGACACAATGTAACTTGGGACCACATGAGTGTCCCTGTGAAATAGCATCTCATTCCGTCCAACAGCTTTAGCAGGATGCACGACTGGACAGACGACCGCGCTACGGTAACATCTGTTGCAATAGGTGAAATCGCTGAATGCTTTCAGCAATGACGCCTAACAATAATAAATGGCTGATGGGTAGAGACGATAACAGCCTACAGGAGGACTCAAAGTTCAAGTTGTTTGGTGAGATTTATAGCTGTTCTACAGTCTTCATCAAACAAAACAGATTAACTCTTGCTACGGCTTGCCACAGCGACAGCATTGCTGAAAGCATTCAGCTCTACAAAGATTATACTAGGTATTATTATTATGAGATTAGTTATATTACTAGTCTGTTCAAGGCTTCGGCTTACCTGCGCCAGCTTCAATGGATGCAGTGTGTGACGTAGCAAAGCCGAATACAATAGTGTCACTAAGCTGATGAGAGAATTCACAGACGGCTTTGACAGCTTCACATACAGCTGCAACAAGAAATGTCACATCAAACCAATTGCCATCATCTACCATCACGTTGTAAAAAGACTTTTTAAAGACGTACATGCCCGGGCTCAAACGTGCTAACCAACAATGGAAGACATTTTATGGATCACTGGAACAATGTGACCGGACACCCATTCTGACGGTGGCGTAATGGTTAGGGCGTCGGACTTGCGATCTAGCGGTCGTGGGTTCCATTCCAGGCTGCTATCAAGCTACCTAGGTCAACTCAGCTTTCCATCCTTCCGGGGTAGGTAAATCGAGTACTGGCCTGGTTGGCTGGGGTTATGGCGGAGCGCGTTCACTTGTGTCGTGTGGCAGGTAACACTGTGTGATCCCATATGGCAAGTGAACCTCCACAGCTCTGTGATGGGTTTCCCATTAAGAGCTATACTAGGCTTTAACCTTTTAACCTTTTAACCAATGACTGTATAGGAATCGAGCAGGAATTAAAATGGAAATCAAACAGAGATCACCTGGAGCAACAGCCAATAAGTTCCTTAACCAATGTTAACTGCCGTTCATGGCTACTGTGAAATTATACATGATCAAAAACTGAAAGCAACATAACATGCACACTGTTACAAACTACCACGAGCAGACAGCATCATCGTTTGCAAAATGTTATGTCAGATTCCCACAATACAGTTCAGGAAAACGAAAAAAAGCTTAAAGCAGTTGCCTAAGTTGTTGAACTTACTCCTCAAATTTTAATTTCAGAACTGCCAAAAACTTACAATTTTCTAGTGAAGAGCATGTCACCATTTCCAAGCACTGCTTTGCGACAGTTAGAACAATGGTTAATACCACAATCTGATACCGGGGTACACATTCTAAATAGAGCTGTCGAATTAACACGTTAACGCGTAAAAGAATTAATTGCGATTAAAAAAATTAACGCCGTTAAAAAATTAACGCATAAACGTAAATTATATGAAGCAGAAGTTCCAATATGCAATTGAACTGCGGTTATTTAACGATAGAATAATATTCAATTAATTATTAACAACAAATGTTGGTTAATTTGTCAGTTGTGCTGGGCATCAGTTTGATCGCAAGTTCGACAGCGGTCGCATCTTGTAGATAAGTCGTGATCAGCAAGATGTGCAGTCGTTCGCTGACGGCAATCTACAACATAAACTAGACCTGTCGAATTGACGCATTAATTGACGCGTTAACATGCGATTAAAATAATTGATCTCGCAATTAATGCGATTAAAATAATTAATCGTTTGACAGCTCTAATTCTAAATACTCCTCATGGTAATTACCAGTGCAGTCCATCACAACGAAACAGCAGCTCTAGACTGAGTAATGCTTTTACCATTTTCGTCGTGACTGAAACGGTCGCACGACTGTGCAAGAGTCGACAGGGACTCCAGTGTCGGTTGTGCTCTGGTCAACAAGTATTCTGTCATCGAGGCACATCACAGTGAGAACAATCAAATGAAGAAACAAAGTCAGCGAATCAAACAGCGTAGCCTGTTTGCCCAAGTAATCTAGAGGCTCTGGCAGTACATGGCACCTCTAATTTAAATTTTTTTAACGCTGGTGCATTACCAAATATTTTACATTACATTACATTACACGGTGAAATTCCCAAATACACGAACACAATAGCGATATCTTGTGCAATCTGAAATCAAGGATTACACAGATAACGGCTTATCGCTTAACGACTTTTTAAGTAAATACGAAAATTTTGTAACAGAAATTTTGAGTACAAATCGGCCAAATTCCACGACTCCATGCAGGACTTGATTCAATGACCACTGACCTTGACCGTAAAAAATTCCCTCGACAAGCAGTCATCAAAATACTATTATTACTATTTGACGACCCACATGTAAACATTCAAACCTAAAATACACGTAACAATGAATGACAATAGTGATTCAAACTACAACGAATGCTGCAAAGTAAAACAAGCACAAAAAATAAGTATCAAACAAAAATACCAGCAGTGCATGTGACTGTAGAATGATGAGGATTATCAGCCTGAGATAAAGCTTCCCGTATTATGGCTTCACCTTCCGCAATTGTAGTTGCTGGCAGCAACAATCCAGACACACAAATATACATGCAACAATGAAATACGTTAAATGACAAGTTAACGTTTATAACTATTACAATGTTTAAGAAGTTTGTAAAGACTGTGGATTTCTCAGAATATCTTAATGTTTCAGGTAATAGGTCTAGTGCATTCACATTCACTGTGTCTGGCTGTTATATTCATGTTTCTTTAGCTTTATAATTCTGTTTTACATGTGTAACGTGCACATGTATAGCTTGAGAACTATTGTCGCCTGTTAGTGGCATATTTGTCCTTGTAAGTGATTTTTGTTTCACACGTTTTCTTGTCTGTGAACATAAATAATAAATATGTTTTGACGCTATAAGTTGGGCGACAGAAAGGTCACCTGGCCTGTAAAAGTTCTGCCATAACAATTCCTAAGAGTTTAATTTGAGGGACTGGCCCAACGCCGATTACGGAAAAATGGGCTGGTTAAACAAAAATTGAGAAAGACATACTGAAACAATGCACTGTCAGTAATTTCAGACTGATAAAGGCTGATAAAATAACAAGACAGCCCATTGCTTTGTGCATAAATTCAAGACTAGAAGGTTTGTACAGCAACGTGTAATGTCAACAATGAAATACAGGGGGCAGCAGCAAGAAAGGCATTTTCTTACTGACTCTCTGCTCAGTTTAACGTCTTTTACTAGCTATGCCAAAACATAACTCATTAGCCAGCGTCAATTACAACACGAAAATATTCCAGGAAATTCTTATGTATATGTATAATATCATTGCATGTCGACAATTCAGTAAGCTTTTAAACAGATAAGACCACACATCTGATACGGTTCACGTAAATACATACCAAGCACCTGTCGCTTTTCACTTGAAATCTGCGATTTCAATTTAGCCTCAGTTTGGTCCCTTTCTAACTGAAGTTTGTGAATATCATCCTACAACAACCATCATGAACCAGTATTATAACCAACTTCACGCAACAAGTAATGACGGAAAGTATTAATATCATTAATGGTTACAGTCGATATTAACCCCTTTGCTCTGGAGCTTCTGAAATCCTGTGAGCATCACAATTAACTACACCCTCAATCGAAAAAAATATAATGTTTTCACTGTCATGCTGCTATTCTATTCGCTTACACCGATTAACAATGTTTAAATAAAGCACACGTAATGCAAGCAACACGAAATAGTGTTAATAACAACTGGAAATCAAATTTGATGATGCATTGAGCTCTGTATGCCTCTGCTCACTAGGTCCTTGACCCTTGACCTTTTGATCCATAAAACTGACGCGTTCATCCCTGTCCTAAAATGCACCAATGCTGAAACTTAGGTGAAAATATGTCCAGTACTTTGCAACATAGTGTTAACAACGTTTGGGACATACAGACACAGAGGCAGACTCACGAACAGCTCAAATACATAATGCTGCCAGCCACTATGTTGGCAGAGGCACAAAATGTGTTACTGTGTTGTATATCGCAGATATCGCCATTTCCGTGCATTTTTGCTAAAATCTTTACATGAAAAATCCGGGTTAGCACCACCAACTGCCTCTAATATTGTTCATACAAAGCACACAATGTGAACATCATACTAATATTGAGACAGAGAAATGAAATGCAAGGGACTTGATTAAAGTTTTATGCTGTTTCCGTTTAAGTTTCAGTTTCCAGTCGGGGTGGGCAGTCTGATGCCGCCCAAGCGCTGATCGGAACATATCGTTCCGACCAAGTAATTACTCATCCCCTAAAGAAAAGGGGTACTGCCAGGTTCAACATAGGATCCATGGGAACCACAGACTCCCATAGGCAACCGCCCAACTGCCTAATCAGAGCAGGCCATCTCAGCCAGCAGGCCGGCCATGCAGTCACTGGCAGCCCCATCCCCGATGTAAGCCCCAGCCGACCGGGGCCAGGGAGAGCCCGCGCGCGGTGCTCTGGTCAAGAGTCGAAATGTGTCATTCACAACACAATTCCGACACTATACCACTACACCACCAAGACACCCAATCGCTAATTCACACTATAACATAACCCACTTTTTACCCGTGCGACGCTATGCTAGCGCGTGTACGCCGGTATTGTGCCTAGCAGAGCGAAAGCAGGATCGTGAAATGTACACCATCTGATAGCCCCATGACTCTATTTTCTGGCAAGGTATGAGTCGTCGAAAAATTCGCAACGGGTCACCCCAAAGGAACGTGCCAAATGAGGGTGGGTTGGGTTT
>Ga0209679_1001208_pt1 | contig 10762 bp, 7 predicted proteins | sample WorMetHEROISLAND_4_FD_187408 | JGI IMG/M metagenome (GOLD analysis project Ga0209679, IMG submission 187408) | Marine gutless worms symbiont microbial communities from Max Planck institute for Marine Microbiology, Germany - Olavius sp. 2 HERON... ...
AGACCGAAGTTAAGCACTAAGACTTAAGACCAAAATGCATTACTTTATCATTGGGAATTCCCAGCAAATTGCTGCCGAGTTCAGCTTAACTTTGGTCTTAGCAGTTTTCTTGACTTAAGTCACGACTAAGACAAAAGACTAAGACCAAAATTCGGCCTAAGAATATTCTTAGACTCAGTCTTTGTCGCGAGGTCAAGTTCAGTCTTAAGTTGGGTCTTAGACCAAATTTGCGTCTTAGACTTTTGCTTTAGACTTTTTGCTTAGCGGAACTTGACCTCACCCAATGTTCCTGACCATGCCGTATGCTTTACCACCATGCAGCCATGATGAGTCAAGAAAAATGAGAAGGTTGTGTGAGCTGCCTTGCCCTCCAGCTTCAAGGGAGCATCCGTCGTGTGACAATGACGGTGTTTCTGACTTGGAGGTAGCGTGCTGCCACCATGCTGTCATGGACACTTTTGGACTGCCACGAACATTGTTGTGATGCCCTTCTAACAGCATCGAAGTTCTAAGGATGCATCAACTCCAATCGTGAAACATCAGTACCTGATCATGCCCAGGCTACAGCCAATGGTTCAGCAAAGAAATTGGCACCAAAATCGGCATCGATTTCTATCAACAACTTTCATACCTTTCTATTCAATGTCTCAGCAGATTTACAGCACCGATTTCTGAACTGCGTGACACCAGCTTAACTTCACGCCATTGTCAAATACTTTTGCAACAACTGACACTGAAGTATATTTAATACCGACCTCATCAACCTGCCCAGCGCGGATACACATAAACATGTATTCCAACAGTCGCAGGTCATCGGCAACGTCAAGATCGAGCAGTTGTCGTCCTTGTCTGAGTGGCGCATCAGGGTCCTATCAACATCATATCACTCACATCAGATACATCATTGCTGAACAATTTAACGGCCATTTTGGTACCATGCATTTGACAGAACTGCCTGAAATCCATATAATCTAAACTACTGGCTATTATTCAATGCAGTATGTGCAAAGGCTCTGAAACCAATATCATCTGTATGATACAACACAATGAGGCCGATTCAGAGATAATTCACAACCATTTCATACGTCTTTGTCAAATTTGGTTTTTTTTTCAATTCTGTTGTCACTTGACAGTGTCACATGATGTTTTTTGTGCACCGAACACATCTTTTCAGCATGCCAAATCTCAAATATTACATTCAGTTTTTGTTAAACAGGCTTATTTCCAGAGTCAATGCAGGTTAGGCAGACTAGGCTTAGTTGCCAAAACGTCACCAATAGTTAGACGTGTAGACTTCTGGGGTTGTACTTTCACAAGCTGAGCACCCTTTGTGACTTCAACTAACACCAGTAAAGCACCAGATGTCGAAAAAAATTTAACATCCCGGATAAAAATGTAAGACATGTGACAGACAGATATTACGCAAAACATCACAATCATTACAAACCAGTCGGTCTACGATTGTCCGTGCTGTCGTAGGACGAGTGCCAACTGCTTTCTGCTGCTTCAGCATATGCAGAGTATTCTCCCTAACCACACACGTGCACACACACACACACACTACAAGTAGACTCCAAAGCCGTGGCTTAGAGCCTCTGACGGCTGGCTTACAATCCTTACGGCTGGCTAGCCGGCTTAAGCCGTGGCTTAGGACTATTGATGGCTTACGGTGGCTGATGGCGGTTATCCACGGCTTACGGATACAAACAAGAAAATTAACCGCAGCAAATTAGCACATTCAGTTTTCACATCAATGTATCTCATTATTGTTTGGTGCACGTCTCCACGACCAAAAATATTAGCAGAAAAAAACATACAGTTCATGAAACAGCAAGTCTGAAAATGTTAGTCAACAGTACATCATATCAGGTTTGTAAGCACATTTGACATGGTGTTGTTCATTCACGATAACTATGATGTGCGATAACTATATGCAGGGTGCTCAACAGACCACATCACAGTTGTCATGAATGAACAACACCATGTCCACTTTATACGGTGCTATTGATGATCTTTTGGAAATCAACATGTAGCCTGCTGTGCTAAACATGGACTCCACCGGCACACTCCATGGACTGACGGCAAGGTAAATCCGAACTGGACCAAGCTAAGCAGGTCCGTGGGTCGCGTGCTAGTGCAGTTCTACAGGTAAAATGGCGTCAAGTAGTGAAGTAATGCTATACATTGTCCATTATACTGATTAATTTAGTGATTAATTGATAATCTGTGAAGGAGAAAGCTTTAACCTGCACCGGCTTACACGACTTACCGCTTACATTTTCGCCGGTGTGGCTTAGAAATTTTGTGGCGGCTTGTGGCTTAGCACGTTCCACGGCGGCTTACGGCGGCTTACGACGGCGGCTTTGGGGTCTAACTACAAGCATGTAACTGCCATCGGCAATCAATGCAAGTGCAGTCTTGCCACACGAGACATCTGTGATGTGAAAAAGACCAAAATCTGAAAACCAAAACCAAGATCAAGACCACAGTACTCGAAATCAAAACCAAAAATCAAGCACTCGCGACCACGACTGAGATCAAGGCTGGCGAATAGCGATTCCATATTTGTAAGTAAAATCATTTTGCCGGTTTATCATCTATGTTTTGAGTAGCGCATGATTGTTATGTGAATTTACTCGTGATGATAAAACTTCAAAGTTCAAAACTAAACCGGGATGCATCACGCCAAAATCAGCTACAGAATCAAAATCAGCTGCGTTCGGCCAGCAGTTACCAACTCTCCGTACCATGCTACCGGCTCAGCACGTACGGCCGTCGGGCGTTTTCTGTTGCTGGCCCGACTGTCTGGAACTCATTGCCCGAAGACCTTCGGGATCCGGAGTGTTGTGCTGACAGTCACAGATAGTCGCTGAAGACATGTCTATTTTTGCAGTACTAATGTGTTCAGTGCATTAGAGTTTTTTTTACGTGAATGCGCTATACAAATTTACATTTGACATTTGACAGACTGGCAAGACCAAGAGGCTAGAGCATGAGACCAAGACCATACGAAGAAAGAGACTGTAATTCTTAGTCTTGAGACTGCCCTCAAGGCCAAGACATGGTTTGTGCATGCAGCCAGCATCAGACCATGACACGCTTTGTGGACTTGTATAAACTAACAAAACTTGCAATCTCTCCACAAAGCTTGATACAAAGCAGTTCACTGAGTGGCGAACACGGCTACTACAGCAGTAACAAAATGAAAAAACTCATTGTCGTTACCGAAACTTACAGGTGAACATAAACAGGGGAGAGTTAAGTTGCTCAGCGCTGCCGGCAGCAAAAAGTTTTTTTGCTATTTCCAAGTGGATAATGGCGAGTAATGTGTTACCAAAAACATTTAGAAACCACAACAACTTGAACTGTGACAGGATTTTCCGTGCTAAGCGCCAAATTTCCTTAATTCCGTTAAATAGAACGGCAGCGCTACCGGCAGCGCTGAGCAACTAAACTTGCCCCAGGTAAATGCGACAAATGGCCGACAACTTACCAGGCACCCATGCGGTCACTGCTGAAGTCCACTTTATTGAAGAAATTTTCCAGCTTATCGGCAGCGTTGTGTTCGAGCCAATCCACGACCAGCTGACAACGACCACAGCACCAGCATCAGAATATCAATCAGTATTACATAACAGCATCGACACCACACACCAACATCAGCATCACACATCATTCTGTTCCACGGCTCCCTTCGAGTGAGTGAGTAGGGTTTGAACACAGTTTAGGTCATTAGCGCTGAGCTTGACCCGAAAAGCAGACACAGAGTCCTCTACAGTAAAGGAGAGCCGATGCTATATAAATCTTGCAAATGCTATATAAATTTCGCGTAGCCCTACTACCGCATCGCCTTTCAATTCAGCTCCAGCCTCTAAGGGATAAGTGGGATGGTAATTTACATCAGCGCCTAAACATCATGGACTCAAGAGCCCACTAACGGGAAGCTGTTTTGTGTAAATCAACAGTATGCGTCAATACATCAACCGACACAGCATATACAGATATACACAATAATAATCTTCCCTCATTAGGGTTCGAACAACAGCATGAGGAGCGGTGCTCCAACACCCCAAGGGTTGGCTCCCTTCGAGATCTCTGAGCATTCTTCTGATGCTCACAGTTGGCTGACAGGAAAGGTATCCAGCCTGTATAAAGTCATTCTCCATGATTACTGAAAGTTCACTCGTGCAGAACATGGCCTATTGGAGTAACTCCAAACAAGTACGAAAGGTACTATGGACCCGGGAGTGTGCGCAACAGTTGTAACAGCTGGCCACTGTATGCATATGCATGCTGAGCTGACCAGCAGGCATGGTTTCATGGCTAGATGTTGCAGCTGTTGTGAGCACTCCCGTCGTCTGTGCTAATTAACTAGCTAATTACTCATTAATTAGAAAATAAGTGAAACACCTGAGATGGTACGTCTGTGGGCAATGTCAGCAAAAATACGTATGCAACGTTTTGTTGCGCTCTGCTGCATATTAAGAAAGCCCCAGGTATTTTTGGACCCGGGAGAACTGATAACAACAAGAAGAAGAACAACTACAGTGGCTTTTTGGGACCGCCTTCCGGGTCCAAAAATGACCTGTTACAAAAGAATTAATACTAGTAATAACAGTAGTGGTAATAGTAGTGTCTACAAGATGGTGAAAAATAGCAGTAACAGAAACAAAACCAACATATTAAAACCACTGATGAACAGCACAAACAGCAAGCAGAAGGTAAACAAATGCAAACCTGAGCCTGCCGCAACTCTGCATCACTATCAAACAGTGCGTCAACAGACTTCTTTTCACTCACATAAGGCACCTGCTACACATGACCAACAGTTAAACATTACTGGCAATACAAGCAAGGTTTCTTCATCATTGCGGTCCTCAGCACAGCTTCAGAAGCAAATGCGATTATCGTTTATGCCTAACCCAAAGTAGTGAGTGAGTAGAGTTTAACATCCTTCTCAACACATAATATCTAGATCACTTCTAGAATGAGTCTTTCCAGGCAATCACTTGCACTAGTATTAACAACCAATAAAAACCAAACACACAAAACCAAATACAGTGACCCTATCGACTATCTATCTTAACTAAAAATCCCCACAAGAAAACACAAAAACGCAGCAAAGCCCCTAGTCTCTAAATCTACACAAGGAAACGGGGGTGACTACTGACTAGGGGTTGGCTCCCACAGAGGACAGTTGGGACGCCGCCGTGGTACCCCCACCTAACCCAAAGTAACTATGTGACACCTGTATATAATTTCAAAAACCGGATGTGGCACGCCAAGAGTCAATTACAGCTGTACATTGCAGACATACACCTGCACATTAGTTTCAATGTACAGGCTGATACCTGCATTACAGTGATAAAGGGCCAAGGCTGGTGGTCATATATGTAATAAATCAAATTCAGTAATATTTAATAACCAAACTGCGGCGAAGATACTATCCGACCACGCTATGTCATTCCCTTGCAGTGGTCCGATTTACCCTTCAACGTTAGGATATGGTAATGCTCAAGAATAAAAACGATCGAGAAAATCACTGAAAAAAGATTACCATTGACGTGAAAGATTAACAAAATGAGATCATCCTGAACAAGTAATTTCCAAGCACATTCCTAAATGGTTACGAAAGACAAAAATGCAGGACACGAGTCTAACAAACAACAGCACATCAAAAAACCCGACCGAAGTGACATCTCTGTCGACGTGAATGCGAGTTTGAGTGTCGAGACGATCACGATACAGACTGGATACCAGCTGCCATGTCTGCAGTTCTTGTCGCAGCTGATCCAACATCTGATGGATGCCGACGGAACTAACAACCACAACAGACAATCTTAAACAGTCTACTTTTCTGCGGCCAATCCTCGTTAGGTCGGGTCCCAAAAGGGACTCTAGAATTAACTGACGTTTAATGGTATTTTAAATACAAACTGATGTCAGCCTGTCAGGGTTGGCTGATTTAAATCGTGATTTAAATCAATTGATTTTTTTGTCAAAAAAATCAAGTGATTTAAATCATACCGATGATTTCACTTTCCAACGAAAAATTATAATAAACAGAAGCAAATGAAGTCTTTTATTCAACTTATTCAACTCTTCAACTACTGATTTTACAGTCATTCGTTCAATAACTTCAATTCTGTGCAACGTGCAACTCAAATGCTTGAGAGATTTTCCGCAATCTTGGCTATATACTGATGCTTTACAGCATAATGTAAGCTGAAAATCGCAAAAATACCATTTTTGAAAAAATTAAAAAATGTGATTTAAATCAAAAAATCTGATTTAAATAAAAACATCTGATTTTTTTTATTTTTTTTTAAATCATGACTTTCGTCAACCCTGCAGCCTGTGTGAGTTATATCATAAATTTCAATATTCATATTCATTTCAAATTCAAAACAGAACATCTCTTTTGACACTGCAGATTTTTTTTTCAAAAAATGAATTTATTGGTCAATTAGTTGGACAGAGCCAATAAAGCCAAGACTTTCCAGGACTTGCAAAGACCAAAAGCGTTTTTAAGGACTTTCCAGGATACACTCCGTTCACAAACATGGTTGCATGAGGTCAAAAGTGCACACATCAAATCAGTTCTCCATATAACTGCATTATAGCAAACAAGCCCAAACGCAATACCTGTGGTGACAAAATGCACACAATGTATTTACAATGAATTTTCTCTCTAGGGAGCGATCTATGACACAGAAAGTAAAATTTTCAGGACCACTACTTTAGAATTCCAGGACTTTTCCAGGGTTTTCCAGGACGTATGCCTTTTTCCAGACTTTCCAGGCCTGGAAATCTCAACATTTTAATTTCAGGACTTTCCACGTCTGTACGAACCCTGTGGAGGGAGCAGTAGTTAAAATAACCTGGAATGTGTAGGTACAGAGCAGGAGCCAAGGCGCTGCAGCACGTCCACGTTCTCGCTACAGATCTGTTCATAGCGAGACAACGGCTCAAACAGTTCGTGCTGTTCTGACGCCGACGAAAAACTTGCGGCAAAGTCGGCAAACATTCCGTGACACGCTGACAAATAAATACACATAGCAGATTCGCATCACAAAAGAATACAACACATCATTTTCATCACGTACAACAACTGCAGACCACTGCCAAACAAACCTGAAAAGTAAAAGCCAAACAGACATAACATGTTTATGTAAAAAACACACAATCAGCATCAACTTGAGTCAACTACACTCTGAAGCATAAAAAAACATCAAAATTTTTTATCATAACTTCTATAATACTTGACCGATTTTGATAGAAATTGATATGCAGTGTCTTGGATAAATTAGCCACAAACTACGACAAAATTTTCCAACTTACCCAAATAACGTCGCCACTCTACCTAGCAAAAACTTAAAGTAGCTGTTTTTGACAAATTGAAATGGAACAATGTGAATGTTTGCGTTTAAATTCGAAGTTCGCATGAAAAAGTGTCCTTGTAAAAACAGAACTGTTCAACAGACAACAGTTATTTCAATTAATCAATCGTTCTAAGTGCTGGCCACTGGCACGAAAACATGCCCTCAGCCTTGGCTGCCACTGATTAATGGCCTTGTCGATGACGCTCTGCTTAACTCAGCCCAGACAGAAATTAACCACTGCTGTTTTTGCAAGGTAGTGTGGCGACGTTATTTAGGTGAAGTTGGAAAATGTTATTGTACTCTGAGGCTAATTTATCCAAGACCCTGCACATCAATTCCTATCAAAATCGGTCAAGTATTGTAGAAGTTATGATAAAACAATTTTGGTGTGTTTTTTTATGCCTCACAGTGTAGTTGGGACTGCTGGAGAGAGAAAACGAAAAAAGACAACGTTAACAAAAAATGTCTTTTCCGTGTATAACCCTTCGTTTCAGTTTCTATTATTCACAGTGAAACATATTTACTAGTTTTAAGTTACGATTATAATCATACTCCAGGGTAGCCACAAAGTAGGAGAAAAAAATTCCCTGAGTTCTCTAGGCTTTTCCAGAGCCATAAACTTACTTTTCCATAGGTAAATGTAATACTGACCTTCATCAAGGGTCATTCCACATCAACTCCAGCAATATAACAGGTCAACAGCTGTTTTACACAAATACTTGAATGACGAACAAAAAATACTTTGTTTGTTACAATTTTTGCGAGGTTGCTCAGAAATCCCTGAGAATTCCGAGTTTTCCATGTTCAGATAAATCCCTGAGTATTATAGGTTTTCGAGGGGGGAGGTTTACCAGGTTTGTGGCCACCCTGTACTCGTCAACATTCATATCTGTACACTAAGTAATGCGGACTTCTGAGCAGTGTTGTGACCAAGGCACTAGATGCCAAGACCGAGACCAAGACCGAGGCAGTATACCTCAAGACCGAGGCCGAGGCACAAGGCAGTTGGCCTATATTATTATTAACAGTGCTGTCTCAAAGGGAAAGAAATAAACAAGCATAGAATTGAGGAAGATTAAATTAACCCACAGACACATGATGTTTACATGTAATGCAGCTGCAGCTCGTAGCCTTCGGGCATAATCCTAGCGGTATTTTTCGCCGATTTTGTTCATATTTACGTGTTACTTTAATAATGCACTAAGTTGCAGAAGTAAAATCGGCTTCTCTGCGATTGGTGCCTAGAGGCAGTAGCAAGACTGAGGCAGATTAGTCGAGACTGAGGCCAAGGCCAAGACATCAGGGGTCGAGACCGAGGCCGAGGCTGAGGCAGTGAAAATGTTGCCTCGAGGCTGCATCGAGGCGAGGCAGCACCACATCACTGCTTCTGAGATACAAACCACCATAGCATGTTACTCACCAGTAAGGCTGGGATTTTCTTCCAACAACAACGCTATATTTGTAACTGTGACGTCATCATCAAACGACTGACCCTAAGCACACACATTACACAACAAATGTAACCATTTACAACATTATTGTCACAGTATTCAAATACTGTAGTTGTGCTGGCATATCAAATTTATGGTCATTTAGTTTTAAATAAATTATTTATCAACACACATTTTTAAAGCACCATAACAACATGACTTCAGGGAACAGATATCGTCGCCTGAGGATTATCTTGCTCTATCTCCACGTTTTGTCGACATTGACCTTTTGGTACCGTTAGATGCAGAATTTTATGCTCTATCTCCTCATATCTTCAGCTAAACTGCTAGAGCTTTCTATCTGCAGAAAAACGTGTTTCATCTTGCTCTATCTCCCAGAAATGGCACTTTTACAAGACTGTCTGGCTGCTATTTTGCTCTAACTCCAACTGACCAATGGCAGGCGTTAGTCATGTATGTTGGAGCACTGTAGCACTGCAAGCTATGTCTGCGGTCTGCGTGCTGTAGTGATGTAACTCCGGTCCAAAAACAGTGACATTGTTCTAACATTCTCAGATAAAAGCACAGCTGAAACAATGTTGCTCTATCTCCAAGTATTCAGCATTGTGATTGGTCCACGGAGTTAGAGTACTACGGCACAGACATAAGCCTCTGCATGCTATTGTGCTCTAACTCCCAAATTCTAAAAACTTCTTGCTGCTATAAAATTTACTTCGCAAAATTCTCCAAATTACAGGTGCGGACGATTGACGAAACTGCCAGGAAGAGAAAGCACAAGCAAGCAGGAATTTTGGTACAGCGTGGTCAAAACATTCAAATGCCGTTTTCTCGAAATCATCTCCATGGGAGATAGAGCAAGTTAATTCTCAGGTGAATTCTCAGGTGACGATATGTGAACAACTTGCCCAAAGTTGTCACATAGTAGTATCAAGGCCAAGAGTTGAACCAACAACCTCAATGCATATCAAGTCACTGCTGCAGCTTTGCACGTATGAACATGCAGGCCTATGCATTTGAGTATCTATTATTTTTTTCATCTAGGACCCACATAAATGACGAGGAGGCCTTCATCACAAATACACACTGTTGATGACAATGGCATCAGATATACTGGCTAAACATTCTTGTGACACAATAATTCTACCTGCCATTCTTCTGCCTGCCAACTATAACAGTAATCAACTCACTGAACCTCAACGTAACACTCTACTGCAGGAAAATGCATTACTGTAGCACCTGTCCCTTATGTTGTTGTTCGAGTGCGATCCCATCAAATTTGGACTTTTTTAACCTTATTTCTGCAAAACCAGTTATTCTATTCTTATTTCCAGCTACAGCTGGCCTGTAGCTGACAGCACAACAACAACAGTACAGCAACATAAGGGACAGGTGCTACATTACATGATACAAGTGACCTCTACACTAACCTGAAAACGTGGAGATGCCAAGGCACTACTGCACAAAGTACTATTGACTGGAGTTGCCTAAACACACACAAAGACAAGATATTTATTGATGCAGCCATGAATGGTTGAAATGACACAATGCAACAAGTATAACAGTTATCACTGATAGTCAGTTACGAATAATACACTGTAACAAACACCAAAATTACAAACTAAGATCTCTTAAAACTTCTTAGAAACGTAAATAGCATATCAAACTACAAGTTGCATCAATAAGGGTCATATTACTAAGCATATGTTGGTCATTCGTGTGTTTACACAGCTGTCACTCAGCGTCGTCACTGTTCATAGCTGATAACGTTGTTGTCAGCACTTGGAAAACCTAATTATCATGTCAACAGCGGTAAATGCAAACACAGGCATGTGTCTTCTCCTGGAGAATGTGGGTGGCTGCGTGCATGCGGGAAGGCCAGAGGTCGTCACTTTGAACATTTGCTATAACTGACCGGTTCTGTTCAGAGCC
>Ga0209679_1001209_pt1 | contig 10761 bp, 6 predicted proteins | sample WorMetHEROISLAND_4_FD_187408 | JGI IMG/M metagenome (GOLD analysis project Ga0209679, IMG submission 187408) | Marine gutless worms symbiont microbial communities from Max Planck institute for Marine Microbiology, Germany - Olavius sp. 2 HERON... ...
CATTCTGCCGGAGGACAGGCCGCCTAATTCACCGGATTTGTCTCCGATTGAGAACGTTTGAAGCATTATGGCAACAGCCGTTTATGCCGACCCCGAGCCTCAGTCACTGCAAGCATTGAAGCACCGTCTCCGAAAAGCATGGGAATCAATTTCTCTGTCAACACTTTAAAATCTTATCGATTTGATGCCTAACCGACTGAAAGCAGTCATTAAAAATGTGAAGATTTGTCAGACCTGCAGTTATCCCGTCCCAGACCATCACGCGCGGTTAGCGACATCGCTTGACGTTAACGTTTATCGGTCCGTTGTTGTGTAATTTTAACGGTGGTGTTATATAAAGGAGTGTTGTAAATGCTGTGTAATAGCTACAACTCTAAAATTTTATACGAAGAATTTCGTTGAATATATCTACGAGAAGACATAAAATTATTGCTGGTTACTGTTAATAACAGGCTTATACTTAAAATCGAAATCGTTCACGACCTATCGTGTCACCTCATAGTTAATGGTTGTTTAAAGCACTATTTGAGGTTTCTGTTTTCTTTTGGGAAAGAGAAAGCATTCGGTGCTTTGACATTGTTGGTTAGATGACAGGAAGGGCATCCTGCCTGTGAAAACTACAGCAATTCCAGACAGTTTACTTTTAGATACTGGCCTAACCTCGAGTAACCCCAGAAAAATGGGCCAGTTATGCTCTGTGTGTGTGTGTGTGTTTCTTTTCTCTTTGGAACATTTTTGCCTCCCCATATAGGCTTACCATGACAGCAAAACCAAGGTAAATATTTACCTGTTGTCAGGCAGCAGTGAGATGGAAATGACGTGGAAGCTAACGGCAAACTTAGTGGCACAGGATTGAGTGCATACAGTGTTGAGCCAGGTGCGAGTTGCAGAGACAGAATGAGCAGTTGATCCTGACTAGTCAATCAATCAATCAAATATAGTATTTGTAAAGCGCCGTTTAAACAACGTTCTCAGAGGTGCCTCTTATGAGTAGGCTTGCACAAAGAACCAAGTCTTAAGGCTCGACTTGAACTGTTCGCGACTAACACTACTGTTCTTGAGATGAGGTGGTCGGACTCATTCAAGAACAGTAATCCACCTAATTGTATAAAAACAGCGCACCCACTCACAAGACACATCCACACGCTAGAGGCGCAAACAACATAACTAGTATGCATGGATTTGACACAACGGTCTTATTACTTACTGTACTGCTGTTTGCATGTGTCTTGACTACTGTTACGGCAGCTGGCAGTTCTGTGGTGCATTATGCCGCTGTGCTAACAGGCGTCGGACTCATTGTGCAGTATGCAGACATACCATCACCACAGTCTGTTACTAGTACACGGCCAGGGCTTCAGCCCGCACCAGATAACTCTGTCTGCTGGTGGTTTTTGCAGGTCTCTGACTGGTGGGAGGAGTATGTCTACCTCAGTGGGCGGTCACCAATCATGATTAACAGCAATTACTATGGACTGGTATAGTAGTTAGTTTATCTTCTTTCCAACTTACACCGGAATGTAACTTCCATTATTCGGAAGCATGGCTATGTTAATCACGTGTCCATTTTCATACCCCTGCCTACACCTCGGACTTTGTTCATTGATGGATTATGTGCTGCAGCAGCTGCCGATCCCAGTTATGGACAAATTTATGTATGAAGTGGTAGAAAATACTTACTTAATTAGTCAAATTGAACCAACTAGCCTGGGCACGAAGTATTAACAGTATTACAAAAATTTACAGAGCACATTCTCACACATAGTGCAGCTGTGAGACGATAGAGCATTGTTTCTCTACCATGTCACTCGAGCATTTCTTCAGCAGTAATGCCATTTGCTGTGAGGCTGCCTTACGTATTCTGCCGTCCATCTTTTCTGTTTCTCTGTAGAACGTTCAGATTGGGTGAATATTCTTTAAAATGCAGGGATAGATGCATATCTTGTTGGCCATCAGGGCCACACATACTCTTCTTAAGAAGCTTATTTTCTTTGGACACTACAGGTTAGCTGGGTCTTTCAAAGTGTCCATTTTTCTGGAAGATGAGTATAACCTGTAAGTGTTGCAAAAGTGTGGGTCAACCAGAAAATCCAGTTTCTGATAATGTGTATGGTGGCCATCAAGTTGCCATAATAGACGTTTTAAAGATATATTTCTGTATTTTCTATTTCTGCCTGAGTGTTGAATACATGATTAGGTTGAATACATGATTAGTTTTTATGCTATTAGAGTAAACGTTTTTGTTCTAAGCAATGTCTGTCAGAAGAAGAGCCATTCACTTGTTGCAGATCATTCTAAATTCAGTGTCTTGGAAAGTACTGTACGTGTAAACTAGGTTACTGTTTCTGATGACTATCATGTCCAAGTGTTGTTGCTTACTGATAGGACAATGTGATGTGGAATCCGACAACGGTGCAAGCAGCGCGTGCAGCCAACCTTATCTGCAGCATACTTCAGTATCGTCGTGGACTGGACCGCGAAGAAATGCCTCCAGTTTGTAGTTTCTTGCTCTTCTTATTGTAATGCAAAATGTTTATTTATATTATATCCAGAAGAAAACTGATGTAGAACTCATTATTTGATAGAATTTACTGAATCTTGCAGGAATTGAGTGAAGTTATGTTAGAACCACACTAAAAGTTTTCGAACACGTTGTAAAATTTCATCGTAAATATTAGAAATTGATGGAATTATGAGTCTTCAGATTTTTGTGATTGTCAGTTTTCAGTTAAAAACAGTTAAAAGTTTAATAGTTTAATTTATTAGACTCAGTTGAGATTTATGGCTTTATTGTATAATGTGTAGAATTTTTTTCATTATATTATTTCTTCTATGGCACAGCTCTGTGCCATTTTTTCATTGTTACTGGTCATAAACTCTAAAATGACTTGTTTTCCAGTATGTCTCCATAACTTCTCGTTAGATTGTACGCAGAATTAGTGCGTTATTTTAGAGACACCGTGTAGTGGTGTGTTGTGCACAGATAATGCTAAACAAAACCATTCCGCTATGTTCCTGGCAGTATGAACGACAGTTTAATACAACGCGCATCCCAGGCATTGAAAAAGGCAAGTAACAACGTGACGCCGGAATTTCACAACGATAGCATTTCACTTACTGTAGTTTCAGTCAACCAATCAGTCAATTTATGTAGTGCGAAGGCACAGAGTTTCTAATGCGCTACGTATAGCGTCATATTAATAATGAACAAATAGGAAAGTTTTTAAATAGCTTTTGAAGACATCATTGGGAAGAGTGGGATTTCTAAGGTAGTCATGTAAAGCATTCCAAACTACTAGATGTACAAGGTTGGGTTTTATTTTTTACGTCACCAGGAGGAGTGATTTCGACAGTAATAGCTTTATGGCATTTCCAACAGCTAGGCACTGTATGGAAGGCGGAGAATTAAAAAAGTCTGGAATGGTATAATAACAAGGTTTGATTAAATGTTGAGTATATTTAGTACATTATTGGAATTGTTTATTTTATTATGTTTTCTAAATTGAATTCATTTTCTGCCATTAGCGCATTAGAGATATCACACTTTGTGCTATACAAATTTACGACTTACGTACTGAAACTTACTCACTCACGTCATTTCTGCATTGTCTGGCATAGACACAATCGTTCACTGGAAGGAAAGTCGTCACATCGTCGTCTATAACCGAGGACGCTACTACAAGGTGTACATATATGATAAAGGCCAGCTGCTGAAGCCGTGTCAGATTGAAATGTGAGTCATACATTTGTGCGTTAACAGCTTTGCAGTAACACGTAGATGTTGGTTGCTTACCGATGATGACGACAGGGTGGCCCCTCCTTTCCAACACTGATTTTCCGTGACTTTTCTGTGACCAAAAAAAAGATAAATCCACGACCTATCGGCACAAAAGATATTTCAAAGTAAACGATATACAACTTATGAATGCATACCAGAATTAATAGTGACAGTTCCAGCTGCTCGTAGTATCATCGTCAAAAAGATAAAAACCACTTGTCTATTTACACGTATTTACTAGCGCGTTAACGCGTTAAAGAATTAATCGCGATTAAAAAAATTAACGCCGTTAAAAAAATTAACGCACGTATGTAAATTCTATGAAACAGGAGTTCCAACACGCAATTAAACTGCGGTTATTTGACGATCGAATAGTATTCAATTAATTATTAACAACAAATGCCGGTTAATTTATCAGTTTTGCATCGTTGTTTGATGGCAAATTCGACAGTGGTCGCATCTTGTACATGAGTCGTGAACAGCAAGACGTGCAGTCGTTTGCTGACAGCAACTTACAACAGGAACTAGACCTGTCGAATTGACGCGTTAATTAACGCGTTAACGCGCGATTAAAATAATTAATCGCGCGATTAACGCGATTAAAAAAATTAATCGTTCGACAGCTCTAATATTTACAAATATCACAACAGTCCAACACGAGTTCATTCTCTGTTCTTGAGCTTCTGCAGCTTCTGTAACAATTACATGACATCATGATCATTTTCCATGACTTTCCATTACTTCCATTACTTTCCATGACCTTGGCTATTTTCCATGACATTACTTTCCAGACCTGGAAAATGGTCTTCCTAAATTCCATGACTTCACCTGACTTTCCATGACCAGGGGGCACCCTTTGACCATCACCATCGGTACCAAGTGTAGCTGATACAGAGGCTGCAATTGAGTGTGTGAGTCTCTGGTATAACTAAGTCCCATGACAAATGACGCAGGTTCTCCGCAGTGGAAGACTATCAGAATCTCACACCAGAAACTCGTGTCCAAGTCATGCGCACGAGGCACACAAGAAACTGGTACCAGAAACACATCTTCAGCTTTGTAGACAGAAGCTTTGGCGCTGCCAGTCCGCGAATTTGGAACAGTCTGCCTTGTGGCCTGCGAACACTTGACATCAGCTACAAACATTTAAAACACTACTGAAGACATATGTGTTTGACTAGGCCACGGCGCTTTGTGACATTTTATATAAGTGCCTTAGAAATACTCTTACTTACTTACTTCTGACGACTCAGATGGTGATGACGCTATAGCGGCTGTAATTGTGCTGTTGCTGACAAAGACAGACAGAAAAGAGATGTGGCCCTTCCAGCCAGATTGTTTACCTGATGTTTCCAATATCTGTGCTGTTTCACATACCAAAGCTGCTCGTTTGAGTTTGTTGTGGTAATCCGCTTGATGGCAATAGTACAAGATGAATATGACATCATTAAAGTGTATTTTTTTCTAAAATCCGCTTCATTAATAAACACAGTAAATTAATGCAGTAAAAAATAAATTATAAGTAAGGAACATTCAGTTCATTTACAGGTGATACACAGTGTAAACAAACTTTGACCGGCGACCAATTACACAGGTGCATTTGAGTCACACTACTCCAGTGCCTGCACAGTGACTGTCGTCATTTTTGGACACTTAAATCGTTCTTTTTACTTACTTAGTTACCGTTATGGAACAAATAATGTGATATGAAACTAGTCAGATCTGATTGATCTGTTCAAACTCGAATGTGCTCTTTGTGCAAACTTGAGTATTCAAAATTCTTGAACTCTCTATGCAGTCTTGGGTCGATGTGGCCTAGTGCGGCCCATTGATTTTTCAATCCAACCTGATCTTATTGACTAAATCATTTTTTTAAAATCCGGCCAGTCAGCCCATGCACAGGACTTGTTTCCATATGGAGGCTGTTGGAAAGTACTGAATTTTTACCAGCTGGATGCAGTGCATGTCGGCCAACCAAGTTAACACGCTGAAAAAGCCAGTTTTTTTGTCGCAGACGTTTCGACTTATAGTACTGTTTACCTTATTGTTACTGTCATTGGTAAGTAAGTAAAGTAAGTAAGTAAACAATTTATATAGCGCCAAAGTCTGTGCAGACAGAATCAGGGCGCATTGGTGAGGGCGCTAGGGGGAAGAATAGGCTGACTGGAAGAAGTGTGTCACCACTTTATTCTTGTATTAATGCAGCCATTGGCTGCAGTACACAATAAACCATTATCATTATTATTTTTTTTGACCCTCGGTATCAATTATCAATTATTATTATTATTATTATTTGGTGAAGAATGCTGCAGAAGATACTTGATGACACTACGTCAGAGCCGGCACCAGGCGAATGTCATCTTGCCGCTCTCACCGCTACCGATCGCGTCACTTGGGCCAAGACACGAAAGTCATTCTTCTCCACCGGCATCAACAAAACTTCCCTCGACGCCATTGAGAAGGTGAATCTGCAGTTCTTTTTGCTGTTTTGTTCCTTGTGCCAAGTATTCAAGTCTTCGCCTATTTTGTCCCTTCAGCTTGTTGTGATCAGTTGTTTAATATTGTAATTATCATCATCGTCATCATCATTTAATTTGCAAAACACATATAAATATAAATGGTACAATGTGGCAAAGACAGAAGAACAACCAGGCAGAAAACTGCACTTATGGTGACCCTAGATACCACAAAACACCAGTATTAAACACCGGATAATGAGCAAGTACCATACAAAACGTAAACTGCAAAAAATGAGAGCAGGAGAAGGTAGGTGGATGAGTTTTATTGAGCGTTTGAAGCTAGAAAATGAGCCGAAATTAACTCGGTCAGCAGGCAAGCTGCAACTGTAAAGTTTAGTAAATTCAAGGTGTATTTTATGCTGACTGCCATGATGGTGTCATGACATTGACCTTTGTTTCTCTGCCATGTTACTCGAGCATTTTTTCAGCAGTAGTGCCATGCCACGTCAAGTTTCACATAATTATAAATGATTATACATTGCACTGAAGAGTGCCGTACGTCTGAGTAGATTGCATTTTAAGCAAACAGATATAGCCATGTTATTGTTGGTTTAGGCGGCGTTTTTCCTGTCACTGGATGATGAGCCGCAGTTGTTTGACAGAGTAAGTAGATGATCTTTACTGTTGTTATTGGTGCTGGCAGCGGTCAAGGTACTTGTTATAGCACTGCTTACTTGAGTCAGATTCGTGTCCAGAGGTGCTTTACGATCTCAAAGTGGCAGCTGACTGGCATGAGCTAATGATACCACAGGGCGTTGTGCGGCCATCTATTGTCGGCGATAATAAACAGTAGGACCATGGTGCAGCACACAGACATACCACTGCCCCAATCAGCCACATGAGGCCTTTGCCCCATAGCTTGTAAGCTACTACTCATTTCCCATCCTGCTGACGGTAGGAGGCTGAGTTGACCTGAGCACACAGCAGGTTAGCAACTTGTTGCTTGCAAATGACCTGAGTGAGATTCGAACTGCAATCTGAAAGTTACGAGTCCGATACTCTACCACTGTCGTTAAGCACCAGTGTTGTGGCCTTTGCAGTTTGGTCCTTAGAACAGCTGAGCAAACACCAGTGTAACACCAGTATGCAGTATCTCCAGTTCATTGTTGTTGGCCAGATGAATCACACAGCTGCTACTGTTACTTGCGTGTATGGGTTCAGTAAACTAAGACTCTGACTGTTTATAGTCGAGCTCTCAGAAGACTGGTGTTTGTCAAATATGGCAGTGAGACTATTACTAGAGGACATAATCTTAAATTGTTTAAGCCTCAGTGTAGTCTTGATGTGTGGAAGTATAGTTTTGCTTATTGGCAGCGTGTCGAGTGATATTGTTAATGCTAGTAGCATTTCCAAATTGAAACGCAAACTAGTGTTTGTTGTCTTTACCCCGTTTGTGCGGGTGGAGTTCACGTAGGCCTGTGTGTTTCATTGTTGTGTTATTTTCTTTTGTTGGGCATCCGTCAGTGTCTTTTGGGACATTATGTCCAGACTTTTGTTTACATAAACAGATTTGGATTTGGCAGTACTCAGTTGCTTTCTAGACTGATTCCATAGCAGCTGTTTGACATTGCTTTATTTTGGTGGTGCTCGAGGACTGTTATGTGTAAAGTACAAATGTTGTAGTCAAGTCCAATAGGACCCGGCCCAAACTCAGAAAACTCTCCGGTTATAGAGAAGCCGCGCATGTCTGTGCTATTGCGCTAATGCTTAGCAACAGCTGATGTGGTCTGAATTGTGATATTCTGTTGTGATTTGCAAAACGTTTTCATTAACCGTCTGTACATATAATTTGAGCTGAAACACTGTTAGCAGCTGGCTGTTATATCTGCTGTCAGAATGATGACACAAAGCTGGACCAGTTGGGCCGCGCGATGCTGCACGGTAAAGGTCACGACCGCTGGTTTGATAAGACGCTGACACTCGTCGTCTTCTCCAATGGAAGGGTCGGTAATAAATCACTGCTTTTTTACAGCACGTCAGTGTGCAAAGCGTAGTGTTTGCTGTGTCAAATTTTCTGTGTTTGTCTCTGTATTTTTCTGCTTGTCTGTGTTTGTCTCGATGTTTGTCTGTCTGTCTGTCATACTTGTGCACCGAGTCCAAATGGCTTAACATCTGATGGTTTAAGTCATCTAGTATTGTTTTAGTTATTATGCCTCCACCACCAATAGGTGGGGTGGAGGCATTGTGTTTTTGGGTTGTCCATCCATTAGTGCGTGCATCTGTCTGTCTGTGCATCCGGGCATGCAAACAGTAGATGGTGCATTATTGTGGTGCATTGTGCTGCATTATTGTACAGTTATTAGACGGCCGTCCGATGAGCCGCATTATGCGTCTTGCACATCCCTCTATCTGTCCGTCTTTCTGTCTCATACGGGCTCATAGCTTGAATACAAAAAACTTAGAAAAATCAAAATTGGTGTAAATGTTTCCCAGTGCACGAGTAAATGGGTGTCCCAATTTTCTGTGGAAAAGGCCAGAGGTCAAGGTATGTTAAAAACCTGAAAAAAAACTTGCGTATCTGGCGTATGTGTTTACTTATGGACGTCAGATAAAGCGCCGGCGGATCAGGGGCCGACTGCAAACTAGACCTAATAATTGGTAGGCCTAATTAACTGTCAGCGCTTGAAACGTTCGGCAACTGGACAGACGGCCGTAGGGAAGAGTGCCGCAAAGTGTCAGGGAAGTAACGGAGTTTCGCAGTCTCTTGAGAGTGGTCACCCCGTAATAGGAACTCATGTCAGATTATTTTGTATTAATATTTGAGTTGCTTTACCTGCTTATATTTTGTTTTTCTTATGCCTCTGGTGATGTAGTGCGGCTGGAGGCATAATGTTTTCGGGCTGTTTGTGTGTCCGTCCGTGCGTTGCGCACGTTGTTAACACACTGTCTTCAAAAGTATTGGACATGTTATCATAAAACTTTCAGCATTGGTGCATTTTGGGGCAAGGATGAATGCTTCACGTTTCTGGGCCAAAAGGTCAAATTTTAAGGTCACGGTGGGTCCAATATGCTGTTGTGCACTTTTTGGCCTTGTTAGTGCGATATCTTGAAAAGTACCAGCCTGAATTTCACCAAACTGTCAGCATTGAAGCATTTTGGTACAGGCGTGAACGCTTCAATTTTTGGTGTCAAAAGGTCAAGCGTTAAGGTCACAGCATGACTAAGGGCTCAGCGGGGGATTGATGCTGTGTGTCGAGTTATGATTTCTACTTTGTACCTTATATGTTTATTTGCAACCTGTGTGTGTGTGTGTGTGTGTGTGTGTGCATCAGGCTGGAATCAATGCTGAACATTCATGGTATGTTAACGTGTGTTTGTCATATGAATAACCAGATTGCACTTTTCGAACTTTTTAAACTCGTGTTATTCGTCATTCATTTGTCACTTTGACGGTGTCGTTTGGATGTCAGAAATGGCAGCCAGCTTGAAGAACCTACTAATACTACTAACTACTGGTTTTAATTATCAAAGATATTTCAGAGTCAATACACTGAAAGAATTTTTTGAAATTGTAGACTGTCGAAATATTATTGCTTTTATTTAAGATATAAACTTTTATCGTTACATATAATCCTTATTTTGTATTAACTAAATGTATAACCCCGAACCCAGTCCGTCTGCAGTGGGAGCTAAATGTATAATTAATAACTCATGGCACTGAATGGCCTATATTGTGCTGATGTGCTGTTAAGCAACTACTCACTCACTAATTATTATTAGTCGGCCAATTTTATGTTCTGCTGGGTCTTCTAAAAGTAAACTTTTGGGAATTGTTGGGGCAGGTTGGACGCACTGCCTGTCACCCAGTGAACAGTGGCGAATCACTGAGTGAATTCCGTCAGCAGAGCCGGGTCACCGGCTTTCCTGATTCCTCATACGTTGATGTAGACCCGTTGATGTAGAGCAGCGCCTCATGAAGGCTGACCTGTTGCTCGTCAGTGAAGGGTGATTAAACTGGCAAACCCAGCTAAACTCAGAATATGCCTGCTAAAAGAGTTCTGTGTTTAACTTAGCAAATGACAGAACTTATACATTGGTAAGTGACTGCTTGTATGTTGAACATCAGCCCGTCACATTCGTACGATGCTCAGCATATTCCCTTTTTGTAGCAGGAATTGTTTACTACTTATGATGATTGCCAGTAAAACAAGACAGTGATTATAAATTATAAATTTACTGTTTTCCAAAAAGCTTACAGAAACACTGGTGCTTTGGGCATTTTCACTTTACGTTTTATGCTCTGGTACTCATTCTGTGTTGTAGCGCCACCTGCATGCAATTTGTTTCAGTTAATTGTCTGTAAATTGTCCTTTGTAGCTGCTTGTTAACGCCCTTTTAGCTTCTTTCTTCCCTTATTTAGTGATTTATTTCGTGAAATGGATGTCACCAATTTCTTTTTGTTTTTTCCAGCTCCGTAAAGATTTGGATGTGGCTCTAGGGAACAGGGGGCGTCCTCTAGCCCCC
>Ga0209679_1001210_pt1 | contig 10755 bp, 9 predicted proteins | sample WorMetHEROISLAND_4_FD_187408 | JGI IMG/M metagenome (GOLD analysis project Ga0209679, IMG submission 187408) | Marine gutless worms symbiont microbial communities from Max Planck institute for Marine Microbiology, Germany - Olavius sp. 2 HERON... ...
AAGAAATTTGCTATAAAGTGATCATTAAAGATTCCACCATATCTTTATTTAACGCGTCGCTAAACTACCCTGTGAAATACTAACGGCAGAAAACTGGCGTGTAATCGGTGACAGCAATCTAAAAAGTAAACTAGAGAGCACTGGATACAGTGCATTACCTTCTCCGCCGAGACTACTGCGGCGTGCAGTCGATACGTGATATATGCAGGTCGACGGACACACACACACACAGCGTGATGCCTAGCATCACAATACTTTTGCTCGCTAAGCGGGCGGCAAAGGTAATGAATATTAATGATCCCACTGAGAACTGCCACTGCTCACTGACAGCAGAACGTCTATGTAAGGCTTATACTAAGTTATATTTCTTGGCAGGAATTCTGACTTATCACAATTGTAATTTTCAAACATCTGTATTCAGTAATCTAACACTATCAGCTATTCATAATCACAGTTGATTGTCATTACCTAGCACTGATAATTCTGTTTGGACAACTCTGTATGGTGTACGCCTTCACGACCCATTTGGGATGTTCACAAAATGTCTGCACAATACTGCACATAAAATGAACAGAGAAAATGATCAGTTTGCTAATAGTTAACCGTTATAAACACTTAAGCAATGTTAATCAGCAATACATCAATACTAAGTTTCAGAATTTGTACTGTAACACTAATTGCACTTTCCCATCACTTTAATGTCTTTCACAAATTTTAAAACAGAACAAAAACTATTTATTCTGCTGCATTTTTCCAGTATGTCTTCTTAAAAAGTGGAAAAGGTTTGAAATGCTGCACATGTTTGTTCAAGCAAATTTTCAACAAGGTCTCTGAACATTAAAGACACTTGACACAACCTGGCAGCAGCAATAATAAAGGTCAACTACACAGCATTACAGACATACAAAATATTGTCAAGCCTTCAGCCTTCAGTTGTTCGTGTTATGAAAAATGCCAAAAAATATCTGTGAATTTAATTAAAACAACAAGATGTTTTATACACATAAACTGTCCCTAGTTGGAGCTTTGATTATCAACTGATATCATTAAGCTGTTACAGCTGCGACTGAAACGGCAAAAACACGACGACCTGTACAAAACACTACCACAAAGTAAATTAGGGCTGCAGTTTCATGCCTCACTGGCAAAGTGCCAGTCAGGACCAGCGTTAGTCTCTGGCCTTGTTTGTTCCATCCCCATCACCTGATCAATCTTCTCTCTATCTGTTCTCTTCTTCAGCAAAGTGAGTGGCTTAACCGTGTAATTTGTGACCGAAAAACAGCGGCCTCTAAAAACTGGCGACCCATTCGGCTGGAGACTTGGAACACACTTAAAACCAGTCGTGATACCAATGGCCACAAAGCAATTTGTGAGATATCTTACCAATTGGACGGAGAAAGACGTTTGTCAAATATACGGACTGTTCCATCTCCACAGCCGCCTATGATGAGATTTTTGCTGACAGGATCAACTGACAAACTTGTCATGCAGCTGTCGGCTTCTGTTGGTAAATCCTATCCACAGAACAGAGTGCCCCATAAGATGGCTAAAACCCGCAGTTTCTGGCAATATCAATATACTTGTTATCGTTAGGGCCACAAAATACTGCAATTCTGCATGCACAGAATTGGCACCCTCATGCAGAATCCAGCACGCTGCACAGAATCGGTAAAACTGACCATATTCCTGCAGAATTCAGCCAATTACCCCTACATATATACAAAAGTAAACGTATAATGCACAGCAGTCAAGCACAGCTCGAATCAGAGGTGCGGGTAGTTGCTAAGTGGGGGAGATTAGGAGACGAAGGAGTGAAAGTAAAATGATTTTAGGCGACGTTTGAATGAACTGATGGACGGGATGTCTTTAAAGGATAGTGGAATGGTGTTCCAGATGACAGGGATGAATAGGAGAAAGCGCACTGGCCAATTGCGAGACCTGCAAAAGGGACAGTTAAGAGAAGCTGACTACTGGATCGAAATTTTAGATTTACCTTGTCTGTACTTGGCACAGCATTCCACTACCTACTTGTTCAATCCGCATTACGGTACATCAGGTTTTATTTTTGTAAAACAATAAGCAATATATAGCAATACAAGTATCGTTCAATGCAAACAAAGTTCTGTGAATTTGCATACATTTTGGCAATATAATGAGCGACCGGGCCATTACTGGCCTCAGTTCAATGTCAAAAACAGCGCGCAAAATTTACGCAAAATCTGCAAAAATGGCACACAGAATCAGCAAAAGCATTGCAAAGATTGTCCAAATTTGTTGTGCAGATTTTGCATGCTGTTGTTATCATCATTCACAAACAGATTGAATGGCCACTAATATAAAAGCTAACAGGGTTTCTGGAATAACCCGGATTAACTGTGGACAAATCGGCCAGTTAAAGCAAAACTGAAAGTAGTAGTGGTTATTGTTCAACGTTCAAAGAAGTCGAATGTCTCACAATGCTGACACATGAAACACGACGGTAGACAGCATCAAATACGCCAAGCAATAAATACTACGGTCATCTGGCTGACGACTCCTGTCACATGATTACCACTAACATACACATACAATTTCTTACAGCTTTTAACTTATGACGTTCTGACTTAGTCATTTTTAACAACAGCAGTAATGCCAGTGATACCTGAACTCTAAGCTCAGTCTCCATGTCCCAGATCCGAATAATCCGGACATCACCAGATGTGTACATTAATGACGACGTTTGATCCCAATCAACAATGAGACCGGAACCCTTCGCAATCGGCAGCATGTCGGTCAGAGCCTGCCACGCTGTTACCAGCTGTGCCGATGAAGCCACAACACCAGCCTCCGGCACATAGCTATGCCATATCTTCACACTACCATCATCTACAAACAAGCCACACCTTCTTCAGTAACCATGCATTTTCAACCTGGGCTATCACGGCAGTATGCTGTCCCCAGTCTAGAATACTGTCATCTTTCGGTTGGCAACAGGAAGGGCATCTGGACTGTAAAAGTAATGCCACAGCAATGCACAGAAGTTTACTTTTGAAGGCTGGCCTAACACGGAGTAAACCTAACTTTGAGTAAATCTGGAAAAATGGGTCAGCTGGAAAAAATCTGACCGTGTGTATGTGTTTATTAGTTATCTGGTTCCTTCCTGCAAACCGAGGCAAACGAGGCCCTCAGAAAGCTATATAAATTTACAGAACAACTAGAAAAAGTTGCAGCACTCGACGCTACCGTCGACTGCTGTGCGCCTCCGCTGCGATGGTGTGACCTTGAACTTTGACCTTTTGACCCAAAAACGTAATCAGCTCATCCTTGTCCCAAGATGCACCAGTGACAAAATTTCGGCGAAAATCTATCAATAGATACTGGAGATATAGTGGAAACATGAAAATCTGGGATGCATTCGGTCATGCCGTGACCTTGAACTTTGAGCTTTTGACCCCAAAATCTAATCAGTTCATCTCTGTCCCGAGATGCACCAGAGACACAAGTTTGGCAAAAATCCATCAACAGATACTGGAGATATCGCGGAAACATAAAACTACCACGTGAATCACGGACAGACGGACGGACGCACGCACGGACAGCGGCACGGACGGACGACCCGAAAACATATAGCCTCCGTTGGCGCCTGACATTTAACTATATCTCTATTCCATATCAACTACTGTTTACCCCATAACCAACACTGTAAGACCTATACAGATTAAAACAGCCAATATAACAGTAAATGACTAATAATGGTCACTAAATACAGCAACACATCACAACCATAGGTCTTAACAACCTCAGAGCTATGGGGCGTCACCTGCCATATGGGATCACACAGTGTTACCTGCTACAAGTGAATGCGCCCCACCTTAACCCCAGCCAGAGAGGCCGGTACTCGCTTTACCTACCCCAGAGGGATGGAAGGCTGAGTTGACCTAGGTGGTTTGTCACATGCCGAGGTGGTTTACCTGCCCGCAGGCAGTCACGCATCCTAGCATAGAGTAACTTCGTTGATTGCGACCAACACGTTAACCATTACATCACGCCACCACCTAACAGAGTCAAAGCATTGAAGGCGTGAACTAAAGAACACGTACATATGAACATCATGCAGCTACAAACCAGAGCCAGTGAGCAGCAACGCCTGGTCATGTGCGTTAATGAACTCGGAGTACGTTATACGTGTGTGTCGTGGATTACGGACAGAAAATGCACTCAGTCTGTTGCCCTGCTCCCAGTCCCATACACTGCACACAAATACAATGATGGTTTCTCTCAGCTTGGTTCAGTAGTTTCTTAACAGCACATCAGCACATGAAAGGCCATTGAGTGCCTATTTTGTTTAACAGTGAGTGAGTGAGTAGGGTTTAACGGCACATCAACACAGTTTAGGTCACTAGCGCTGAGACTGACCCGAAAAGCAGGCACAGAGTCCCCTGCAGTAAAGGAGAGCCGACGCTATATAAATCTTGCCAACGCTATATAAATTTCGCATAGCCCTACTACAGCGTCGCCTTTCAATTCAGCTCCGGCCCCTAAGGGATAAGTGGGGTGGCAAGACCGGCTTATAATTTACATCAGCGCCTAAACAACATGGACTTAAGAGTGCACTAACAGGAAGCTGTTTTGTGTATATCAACAGCATGCGTCTATACATCAACCGACACAGCATACACAGATATACATAATAATTATGTTCCCTCATTAGGATCAGAACCACAGCTTGAGGAGCTGTGTTCCAACACCCTGAAATCTTGGTCCAGCCCAGCCTGTGCAGGGGTCTAGACAATAACAGAAGTCAGCTGTACTACAGAGAAGAGTATTGCAATAGTCAAATGCTATTCTCAACGATCCAACAACATTCAACATGTTACCGATAAACATGTCACATCACTTGCTTGTCATACACATAAGATTTCATATTCCACACAATCAACTATATTCAACCAGACCTAACATGATCTTTATCAGCAACAGCAAGATGTGGTTCGTATGGATGAAAGCGCAGCACGCAAGGCACACCGAGGTTACGACTGTTGAATATCAGCTCATCCAAACGACTGTTCTCTGCATAAAACAACATTTACGACTGTTCTCTGCATAAAACAACATTTTAACGCTACAACAGGAATCACATGACAAAATTACACTGTTACAAAGTAGAAATCACATTAGCAACTAGACAGCAGAGGAAACAGCGCATTACCTTTGCCGCTGAGACTAATGTGGCATGCAGTAGCAGCTCGGCAGACACACAGACACACACAGATGCCGAGCATCACAATACCTTCTCCCCTCGCTAAGTGCCGACGAAGGCAACAGCAACATTTGTTTATGTTTAACTGGCCTAATAAAGGTTAGGATGGTATCCCAAAGGAGACTGCTGCAGCTATGGTCAATGGTTGGAGACAATGAGCTACTACACTCAGTTTCTGATTAACCCATCTACTCCAGGGGAAGGCTGGATCCACAAAGGAGATCTGGTACAGGCCAGACGCCCTTCCTGTCTCTCAATCAACAGCACTGGAGCACTGAAGGTATACAAGGACGAGCATGCATAAACAGGCCAGGTAAATCCAAAAGTCACTGAAATGGTTGTGTGTCTAATGACTTGTAGGTATAAGTGGTCTAGTGGTTAGAGTATCGGACTCGTACCTTGCACCTCAGATTTAAGCTCGTCTTAACACTGGTGTGATACCAAAGTTTTTACATTACGTATTTACATTACACTTCATTATGTAACTTACAGGCTGTGGGTTCAAATCTCACTGAGGGCCATTTGCAAGCAATATTGAGCAAGATGCTAACCTACAGTGTGCTCAGGTCAACTCAGCCTTCTACCATTCACGGGACGGGAAATGAGTAGTAGCTTACAAGCTACGAGGTGAAGGCCTACTGTGGCTGATTGGGGCGGTGGTATGTCTGTGTGCTGCACTGCGGGTCCAACTGTTCATTAGCACGGGCAATGGATGGTCACGTGATGTGCTGCAGTATCGTTGGCTCTTGCCAATCAGCTGCCACTTCCAAGACTGTAGAAGTGCTTCTGGTCACAAGCCCGACTCATGTAAGCAGCACTATAGCAAGTACCCGACTTTTACCTTTACCTTTACTTCCGCAAACACTCACTGGCTCTGTGATGGTCATGAACAGCTTGACGCTGGGCCCTCGTTGCCCGCTGGAACCGATACTCGTGTTCGAACCTTGCTGTGCCATGGGGATCGTTCTCGGCTGACACGCTCATGAGAGGCTCGGTGAAGTACTTACAGCACCATTCAAAAAACTCTGTTGTTAACAAGGCATTCGGAGAAGATTCTTCGTCTCGCTCATCTATCTGTACCATCACGACAAATAACGGCAATACTGAAAATCTGGCTACTGTAACCGGTTTATAATTAAGCATCAGAGATTCAATCAGTAATTCACACACACACAAACATTCACACATTCATTTTTAGACCCGGAAGACGGGTCCCAAAAAGCCACTATAGTTGTTGTTGTTATCAGTTCTCTAAAACCCCATAAAGCTTTCTTAATACGCAGTGGACCGCAACAACTTTGCATATACATTTGTGCTAACATTCCCCACAGATCTACATCTCAGATTTTCCACTTATTTTCTAATTAATGAGTAATTAGCTAGTTAACTAGCATAGACCCATAGCAAAAGCATGCCGGGTGGTCAGCTCAGCATGCATGTAACGGCCAGCTGTTACAACTGTTGTGTGCACTCCCTTTCGGGTCCACAGTACCTTTCATACTTGTTTGTTTAACCAGACCATTTTTCTGGAGTTATTCCGGGTTAGGTCGGTCAGAGAAAATAAACTTTTGGGAATTGTTACAGCAGTACTTTTACAGGTTGGACGTCCTTCCAGTCGCCCAACCAAAAACGCCAAAGAGGTGAAGGGTGAATTAGTCACTAAATCAACCGATCAAAATGTCCATTTAAATGGCACATCTTCAACGTGTCCTCAGAAGTGAGCGCTGTGAATACGTATGTTCATAAAACAATGACTTATGGCCATATATGAACTGCAGTCTGCTAATGTTCTTGTTTTTCGGTTCCAACAGAAACGTCTGCACTCAACAAGACAGGACAGGACAAAACAAGATATTTGCACAATGTAATACCTGATCAACAAAACTAAATCTACTTCTACTTCTACTATACAGAACACACTATGTGCTAATGAGTATGCAAATATCCAATCTTGTTTCTTCCCGTCACGTTTCTGTTGGAACTGAAAGACAAGAACATTAGCAGACTATGACAGTGACTTAATCAGCTGTCAAACAGCCACTTCCATCTTACCGACTCCGTAGCCAGAGATCGTCGTGATTTCATATGCGGCGGCATGGCAGCCAAGTTAACGGGAACACCAGCAGCACTGGCACGAGACTGCGCCGACGACTGATCCAGCTGTAATGTCTTTGGTCGACTGGCTTCAGGCGATTCAGCTCTTACTTGAGACTCGCTGTGATTCAAAACAACGGAAACACTGCAGTCACCACTGCACAAAATAAAGCTATAATTAACTCACTACAAGTGGCCACGAATACTCAGATATAGGACCCGCTGGAGGGAGCTTACAGCGCTCACCCACACCCCTTAGCTAAATTTAGTTGAAGAAACTTGAGTGGAAAGGGGAAGGGAGAGGGATTGAACTGGAAGAAAAGGGCAAAGGAAGCAAAAGGGAAGGAGAAGCACAGATTGTTATACCAATGAGGGCTATAACGTCCGTGGACGTCACCACCCACCAGCAATTTTGTTGGCTGCATTTGCGAGTGATAAAAATGCGACATTCTGCGCTCAATCCAATACAGAAGCATTAACAAAAAGACAGCAACTCTTGGCCATATACATTGACACCCCCAATTTTCAAAAAGGATCGCTGCCCATATATACAACACTAACACAAATACAATAGGAAACCTTAGTGACATGTGACAATATTCATGTAGGCCATCAGTACATAAACGAAAACACATTAATACAGGGTGTATATATAGCAAACTGAACTCAGTCAACTCACCCAGTTTCAGCCAGCTTTGGCATATATGCTCCAGGTCGGTTAGAAGGACTGCTTGGTGCGGATTGAGGGGCTGATGATTTGCGCTGGCCAATCATCGGTCTTCCACTGGAAACTACTGATGCCTTCAATAGTCAGCATTACCATGACATTGTCATTAGCAACAGCAACAGCAGCATCACTTGCAAATTACAATTACTTGTATTAGTATTAGCTCAATAAGCACATACTATATCATCTCCAGAACAAAGAGAAAAAGACAATCTTTCATGGCATAGCATAAGTAATACTATGTCTAGCTATTTCATTCTTTTACACAGTTAACAGATTTGACTGAAAGGCAACTAAATGACAACTGCAAAAGTGGGGATGACATTCACTGCATACAGTCAAGAGGCCAGCAAACCATCATGCAACGGTAAAATCATTAAATTCTGCAACAACACTGGACTGGAGTGGATCTGTATAGAAAAGTGTGCCACACTATCTTTGCCTGAATTCCATAAAATACTTAAAACAGAATGCCCCTTTTAACATCACGCACCCTGCAGACTCCTGGATAGCTCAGACGTGCCCAAAATGGAAACAACTTTGGCCGGATGCCCTTCCTGGACCATCAACAACTCATATTAGTGACAGCAGAAATCAATAACTCATCTGCCGGGTCAGAATTTGTCACATTACTCAACGAGTTACAGTCAAAATATCCTCCTTCCTAGTGCTGCTGATGATGCTGCTACTACTACTACTTACTACTACTCACGGATGTGGCCTCGGTCTTGACGCTTCGGTCTCGAGGCCGTATTGAGGCGCAGTAGTGCCTCGGCTTGGTCTCACCTCGGTTGAAATTTCAAACATCTCAGTCTCACCTTGGCCTCGAGACTGAATATGGTCTCGAGGACGTCTCGAGGTGCAGTAGTGCCTCAGCTCGGTCTCGCCTCAGAGTCGGTATGCCTCATCTCAGTCTCGAGCTCTAAGGCCTTGGTCTCGGTCTTGCCTCGGCTTGAATTGTCCACACCTTGGTCTCGACTAAAAAGGCCTCGTGCACATCCCTCTTACTACTACTACTACTGCTACTGCTATTATTAGCTGTGGTAGTGCTAGTACTTACAGACCCCGATCACCAAGAAAACAACACTGTAAAATGGTTTTCGTGTCCACAATGTTGAAAACTGTAACGTAATGTGCCAGTCTGCAGTAAACTCGCTACATTTACAGGTTCTCACCTTCTGTTTGACACGTGACACAAGCCTCCTGGCCATGTCGGCGACAAGTGGACTTGGATCTGCCGACAGCAGCTGTAGCACTTTCCACACATTGTTGTAAATGCTGCCATAGTTACTAAGACCCATGCCAGCCATTGACGAAGTTGATGCTATACGCTTCATACCAGTCTGCTGCTCGAGAGCTTCCATTCCTGCATAGTGAAACCAAGGCCACGCCATTCTAACGGGGAAAACGAAACTGTCAGAGCCATCAGGCCATTAGCTTGGTGCTCGGATAAATCCAAATGGCACGCAAAGCTGCCAAACTGAGGACATGACCACGGCCAGCAGTATTCCGCGACACATGGATTTTCACGCTACACCGCAGAATTTGCCATTTGCTATGGAAACCACGGAAAAACATGGAATTGCCTGTTTTTGCTACACTTATGCCTAATTCAAGGTTTTTCAGGCTCCTTTTTAATTCTACCATTTATAAAACAACGAAATCTAGTCATTGTAAGTATGGTTCTGTGCTCTCGCCCTTTGTTAAAGCTTGACACAAGATAATCTGTGTGCTCACTGTGCTGCATTTTTAGTAATAGTAATCTTTTTTGATATCGTGACGATATTTTCATCATTAATGGCCTAATGTAATGTGTTTTCATGTTACAGGTTACAATAAATTCATTGTACTTTGAAGTGTTGTCAGTTAATACAACGCCAACTGGCCGCGGAATGTAGGGTATTTGGTATAACAGCGCCACGGAATTTCGTAGAATTTCACAAATCGTGCCGCAGAATTTGGCAAAATATGCCGCGGAAAAACGGGGATCCTGAACACGACGATTGTGCATCCTTTGAATGCAGCGTCTGCAGCATTTTGAATCACAACTCAATCTACCTACCAGCTTTTGCCAGCATAAAATTCTACCGCTTGGTGACAGGCAGCGGGCTATGAGAAACTTGCGAAAGGCTTTGATGTAGGTTTATGTGGATGCTCATGGCGGTTCCCTGGAGAGGTAATGTCAAATGACTGTGCGGTAGTTGAAAACAGCAATTTTGAGTGTTTTCGGTCACTTTATATTCAGAACATTCGGAGATAAAGCCAACATTATTGTATAGCAATATGTAGTCCAGTTGGCTTTTCACTGACCTAAATACGTGACCTTAAATGACCACATACGGCCATTCTATGTTGCTGATGATGGGACATTTTGCACGTTTTGCAGACCGTGCAGCATGTTTTTATTGTGCCACGTGGCTTGCTATCTTGTATTATCAAGTTGCATTAACGAGATTCAATGGATGCAGGCTTATTGCCTAAAAGTCCGGTACAACTAAACAACTAAATAAAATATTAACTACTTATTCAAATTGACCCCCTGCACAGTTTTGCCTATAAGTGAGCAGAGTTTAACGCCCCACCCGACACAGTATAGGTCATTTCGGAAGCGGTCTTCACAGCCAATCACTTGACTGATACTGAAAAACAAAGCAGTACAGGAAAATAAACATACAGAAACTAAATACAAACACAG
>Ga0209679_1001211_pt1 | contig 10754 bp, 8 predicted proteins | sample WorMetHEROISLAND_4_FD_187408 | JGI IMG/M metagenome (GOLD analysis project Ga0209679, IMG submission 187408) | Marine gutless worms symbiont microbial communities from Max Planck institute for Marine Microbiology, Germany - Olavius sp. 2 HERON... ...
ATTGTCGCAGTTGGTGGACTGTTCGGCTCTGCTTGGGTCGGCACTGCTGTCCTGTACACGTCGGCGTTTCTCATTCCCATTCTGTCCTTTAAAAAACCATTCAGAGATGGAGATTGAGTCCGGCCATACGGCAGGATCAAGAAATTGCTGGCGGTTGTCATCGTTGATACATACACGGAAAGCTTTCCTACCTTTCCTTTTTTTTCTATCTAACTCGACAGATTCATCAGGACGACGTCTAGGTATTGCCTCAAAGCATGATATGACTTCAACATTTAAGCCTGCGACAAACGAACGAATGTCATCTACTGTGCACGAGGTAACTACATTGTCAACACAGAAAACAGACTTCTTACACTGCTTTCTGGCTGCTGCAATGGACGACGTTGCAGTAGACTTGCCGAAGAGTGTCATAGTGCGCCGTGCCGAAGTTGTCTGCTGCTGTTGCTGACCGGCTGCTGACGACTGCTGTTGACGCTCTTGTCGCTGTTGCTGCTGACGCTGCTGCGACGACGAGGGTTGTCTTCGCTTGGCACGCCGAGAATGAACTACGGTCGTGAACGGCTGTTGACGTTGCTGATCATCATCGTCGGTTGACAGGATGGCGAAACGGTTGTCACTGCAGATCGGTGTTGAAACCTGAAGTGCCCAACTCGTAGTTGTGGCAGACTGACAGTCCATGTTACGATCTGTAACTTCAGCAGCAGTTTCAAAATCGCCGGGTAATTCCTCCACTAAACCACCCTGGCTGTGGTTGTAAACATTACAGTCAGCGGCGGTCGATCTCATGTTTACAACAGGCGCCCGTGTCTGTGTAGATACAGGTGGAACGGCGCGCTGTAAGGTGCGAACATCATGTGTAATGGCTGCCAGAGCTGACCCAATTTCTGTAATTCTATCACTCATACTATGTAGCAATGTCATAAGACCACTCAAATCTCCTTCATATAAACGTAGACTAGGCATATTATCTGGACTTCCAGAAACATATTTTGGCAGACTATCGAGTGCTTTCTGTTCATCCAAATAGGTAACTAACAGTAACAGATCGTCTACCTCTTTCTGAAGTCGGCCATCACCGTCATGCCGGTGAGGAATGTGAGGCCTATTCGACTTCAAATTCAACTTATCCACGTCCTCAAGCAATCTTTTCTTGGCATCCGATAGTACATCCGTTGAGTAGAAATCAAACAATGCACTACTCAATGCTTTAACATCGGTTTTACCGTACTTATTGACTATAAAACACAGAGGATCACACAATACAACCGGTGCGTCCGCCATCTTGGTAACTATTGCACTATTGCACCTGAAAGTGACAACTGTTCATGACAATTAAATTTCACTGAGTTTTCCTATTCAGTACTTACTGTTACCTTGTATCATTTCTTCAACGACAGATGCTGTCTTCTGACTGACAGATGAGCACTGTCTTGTCTTGCAGCTTGTCACTGCAACGACATCAACATTGCAATGTCAGTAATGCACGACACAGCTCTGTAAACTGTTATGTCTTCTGTGGCACAGAATTGTACTAAGGCATGTAGCGTTACGTCTCTTTCTGTTGTTGCAAATTTTTTAATGAATACAGGTCAGTGCGTTTTTGCCGTGAAATTTTGACTAAAATGGGGACTCCCCTACCCGCTAGCTCGATTAATGAGATGGACAAAAGGGGAGGGAACGAAAAGGGAAGGGAGAGATTGGAAAGAAAAGGGGAAGAGGAAAAGGAAGGAGAGAGAGGGAGAAAGATGAACAGAGAAGGCTTCAAAAACACTTCAAGTTGTAAACAAACAGTCAAATAAATTTTCGCCAGTACTCGATGCTTCTCCGCACACTAAACAATACGTCACCTCGGTGTCTCCTGGCACTCTGTCTGTAACTTTGCGAACTCTTGATCGCGCACGCTGATTGCTGCCTTTTGTGTATGAAGCTGTGCATTTGGGAGCTGATTCACTTGCCAAGTCTAAATTGCGAGCCTTGGATTGCACTGACCTACTTTTCGAGCTACTTTTCTCCTTTCTCTGTTCTTTTCTGGCCAGTTTCCGTTCAACTGCAGATTTCTTAGCTTCAAGACGTGCTGTAACTGCATTCTTAAATGGAGATGCAGTTAGAACGGTGGCTTCCATTGTATTTCGTTTTCCTTTTTTAAGCTGCTGCTGACGACGTGGAGGGCGGCTAATTCCTTGTACGGACACCCAGTGAGTGTCATTGCCGCCTGAAGGTTGCATAGTTGTATCCGAATCTGCTGACTGTATTGTCTCGTTCGCTGGCACTCGTGCAACACAGAAAGGTTACATTAGACCCTTTCTCGGCTGAAGTTTTGCTGCCCACCTGTGATTTTCCTTTCTTTGCCAGAACTTTACCAGGTTTAGGAACTGCCATTACGCCTTTTTCATCCGCGTTGTAAATACTGTGTGCTGTCAGTCCGTGTTCATCTACTAACTTTTCCAAGAGGTCAAAAAATGCATTGACTGTTGGACGATTAAACCCAGAGGATTCTGGCTAGGGAAGTGGCTTCAGGAGTGCGAATTGATATTTTGGGATGTCGCTCGTCTTAAAAAGCCAGACAACCACTCTTTTCCAGCTGTTTGTTTCTCTCTGCTGAATCGATGTTCAGTGCCGTTTATTTCAGCTAACTGAAACGCCAACTTCCGTACCATGGCTTCCATGTCTAGGATGTGCTTAGACAGCTCATCTTGTAAGTCTTGTGGCAAATTGGTATTTCTGCCCAAATGCTTAACACCGCCACAAGCACTTTTATTGGACCCAACTAGATGGCGCCTTAGAGTCGTTTTTGGAATATTCACTTTCGCAACAAATGCAAGAAGCCCGATTTATAAAAAACGCGCTGTTTTAATTTTTATAACGTGCAATAACATACCTGTCAGCTGATGCAAGATGTCGCAGTTGCTCTGCTGATGCGAATACAAACATCCTCCTTGGAGCCGCCATGCCGCTGTCATGAATGAGGAACGTCTCGTACGTAGGCGTTTCACTCAGATCAGTGTCTACAGTAAATAAAGGACTGTCTCAGTGCAGCAGAGACAGACTGTCCCACGTGTACTCGGTGTTCTGTATGACAGCAAGCATGTGCTTACTAGGCCAGTGGTACTTAGACCAGTTGTAGCACTGGCAGTGTGGCATATCCGTGCTGTCGCCGAAACACATGAGATACTTGGTGTCCCGTTCCTCACTGTCGAAAACAAATCGACTGCTGTCGAGTTGGTTGACACTGCTGTGGCTGTACAATGTGGCGGACGTGCAGTGGCTACAGACGTGCAGGAAGAAATCTCGTGGATGATTTCTCAGGAAATCTGGCAAGTCCGGGTTGTACTGGCGGTAGGCGTCCGAGTATTGTACGCTCAGTTGCACATACCTGTAAACAGTGTAAATGTTCATTTTAACCACATGATCGTGACAACCGGCGTAATTTACATCTACGTTTACACATGCGGAAACTGTACAGAGTTGAAATGTTTCTGAGTTGAGTTACTATTTTAACACATCTCGTGATATCGGCTAGACCACGACAACTTATTTCATAATATAGTATTCGTTTATCAGAATGAATTTGGTGTACAATCGATCCAGTTGCGTCCATAAGGGCAACTCCGTTTTTCACCAACACATGCCAGAGCTTTGTACCAATTTCAGACCAGATGTAAACACTTATCAGATCTATGGAAATGTTCTGGATGAAACCTTTAATACGTCATTCGTCAGTGTCAGCTGCATACCTATCCTTTAGCTTCTGTAAGACCGGTGTATAATTCTTTATCAAGTCTACCAGTCTGATGACTTTCACTGCCGATTTTATGCAGGACGTTATCAGATGCACCAGTGCCGTCAATGTTGCCAGCCAGTAATTCATCACCAGTTTTTTCGTATAACTTGTCTAAACGCAATTTCTGTAGTTTACAACCATACCAGAACGATGTGTGCATCGATGATCGTTCGCCCTCTGTCAGGGATAGAGTCTTCTGCTGTCAGTTTGTGAGAAGTGTAGCCTGTCTTATGGGATGAGACCACGTTTATGTAAGGGATGAACTATGGTACCAGAATATGTACCGTAGTACTGATGTGTTGTACATCACCAGCTTAAAAGACACTGGACACTCTCGCACAGAACAGTAGCCGTTAGCATAAAAGACTTTATCAGACCGTTTCCTGGTGAGTCCAACACCGACACGATGTCATTCAAAAGCCAAAGGACATTTACTATTAGACTTTTTCAGGCCAGTAATAAATATTTGTTCCCACTGGCTTATTTCACGTTACATTCTACGCTTAAGAGCCAAATGAAATTTAGTTATTGTTGAAAATGGTGAATTTACTACCTGTCCTCCTCCTTTTCCAGGCTTGGGACTGGCACAGCCAAGGAATTGACTGAGGTGGAGTTACAGGTTTTTTTTTGTGTGTGTTTTTATTTTTAAAATTATTTTCATATGTTAAGTGATAAACATATTTACAGTATTTACATATGTGCACTGAATACACTAGACAAAAAATTTGTCATTGTCAAGTTTGACTCGCATCATTTTCATTTGGCCTACACCCGACTGCATTCACCGTCACAGTGACAGAGAGCAGTGCACTTGAGATTAGCTTGTGCACACTTGCAGCTCCCTGCGCAAGTCTTCTTACGTGCACAGCGAATCAACTCTCGGCTGCTGTCTGATACTTCAGGCAAGGTTGTCCAGCATGGAGACCATTTGTCTCCATCTTTGATCCAACCCCAGTCACTTGCATCATAGTGTTTTGGATTCTTTACTAGGCACTGTGACCAACAGTGAGCAGTTTGATGAACAGCCCGTTTAACATGTTGCATAAAGGCACTTGAAGTGGGTGGAAGAGACTCAAGCACCTTAGACCTTTTTGTGAACATATGCTTTCGGGCGACATCAAGATCACTGCATTCACTTGTTGGGTCATACATAATGACAATAAACCGCGAAAGCACGGCAAACAAAGAAGGATCAATGACAGTCGTTGGTGAAGACAGAGATATGAATGCATCTGTCACATCCTCATACAGCTTCCATGCATCCCACGCCGACTTCTTGCCCTTACCAAAGAAACAAGAAACGGTGTCGCAACCAGTTACAGCATGAAACATTGGCATAGTTGCACTCCTGTTGGCACCAAGAGCAGCTGACAGTGTATGTGCAGCAATAAGGTGAGCATGTTTACCAGTGCCAAAATGTATCCAAAGGTCATTAATGTTAAGCAATGCAAAGCAATGAATAGCCAAAACAACGACATCTGTGTCGACTGTTCTTGCAGCTATATTCTTTGATCCACACTGGCGGGAATGCAGACAGTGAAGAAATATTCTTGTGTCTGCTTCTTCATGACTGCAAGGAGCAATGGAAGTAGTATCAGTGTCATACATGCACATAACATTCTCATCTCGAGTGATAAGAATTTGATGGTTTGTGCCAGTGGCTGAAGTCACACATACATCTGCGAGAAAATGGAAAAGTTCCACCTTATTTTCAGTAACACGTAGGAACTCGTGCCAGTTAGATGGAATCTTGGTACTGGCCAACATACGTGTCCGAGTTCCTGTGCCTCTTTTCTCCCTGCATGCTGACTTCAGGCTATCGGACAGGTAAACATCGAAAACCACATCAACTCGACTGGCATGCTTGAGATATGACAACAAAGTTAGCAGAAAAATCTTACTGCGGTAATCCTCAAATGTACTACAGACGGAAGGTGATGACATCTGCACAATGACAGAGCCGTCAAGCACATATGTGTCAACATGAAGTGTTGAAATATCCGGACATTCAGTCAGACAAAGACATTAAACAAGGCAGTAAGTCAGACTTTGACCCTAGGCGTAAACTGCCTTGTTGAGAAAGCGAAGGTGGGTAGGGTTGATTCTCGTGACGAAAAACTCGTCTAAGTCACCATCTCGTGTTTGACAAGCAATATATAAGTGAGCAAACAGTTCACAATCAGTTTTTAGTTCATTTACCTTTAAACGACTTGTTTGCTTCCGGTTTGAAACGGGCTTGTAGGAAAGCATATGCAACTTGTTTCGCGGCAGTGGTTCAAAAATGGAAGTTGAACCTTTCAGTCGTTCATCCTCGAATTTGGTTACCTGATTACGACCAGTCTCTGCAGCTGCTGAAATACTTTCCGCAACAGAGCTGTCTGCAAGAGAATGACTGCCTAAAACCATGATCTCTCGGTCCTTTAAACAGGCAAAGGGACTTTCATCTCGCAAAGTATGTACCAAACAATCGACATCAGCCTGAAAACATCGCTGAAATGAACGCTGCTGTTCATGATGTTGGCAATCATCTGTGGCCGAAATGACGCTGCCTTCAAACACTTGAAGAATCCGCACTACCTCAGGCCCTGCAGTAGTCCAGCGAGTTAGTGCTGAGTCGTTCTCAGTCAGACCGATGGCACCACCATCTCCTTTGATCAAGGCATTTAACTGTTCATGTGCCTACTTGTACTTGCACTTGTACTTGTAAAATGATGAGCGGAGAAGCAGATGCTTTAAATGACGTCGGGACGTTTCCGGACGATAACCGACTTTGCTGGCACATGCTTGTCAACGAGCGAGCGTAGGACGTCGTTGTAGCAGGCGAACAAATCAGTCATGTTAGATCTTAGCGCTGCGTTCGACACAGTCGACCACTCCATCCTGCTCTCGGTGCTTGAGAGGCGATTTGGCGTCTGCGACACCACCCTTTCGTGGTTCAGATCATACTTGTCCGACCGAACTCAGACCTTCCACGTTAACGGCACCTCATCTGATCAACTACCAGTCAGCTGCTCCGTTCCACAAGGCTCCTCAGCCGGACCTGTTGAGTTTATCGCGTACACGGAAGACGTATCCGAGGTGTTCAACCGTCACGGAGTTCACCATCATCTGTATGCCGATGACAAACAGCTGTACGTCGACACACCGGTCTCCGACGTTCCTACAGCTCGTGCTACACTACAAAGCTGTATCCGTGATGTCGGTGGCTGGTGTTCTTCACGTCGACTACAGCTCAATGAAATGAAAACCGAACTCATCTGGTTTGGCTCTAAGAAGATCCTGGGAAAAGTACCAGAAAGTGAGTTGCATCTAACTGTCGGCGCCACCACAATCCAACCAGTGAGCTCGGTCCGCGATCTTGGCGTTCATCTGGACTCTGAACTGTCGATGAGAGCACACGTGTCCAAGGTCGCCAGCAGCTGTTTTTACCAATTGCGTCGTTTACGGCAGATAAGACGTCTCGTCGGTCAAGAAGTCACAGCCCAGTTGGTATCCGCGTTCATACTTTCCCGGCTCGATTACTGTAATTCTGTGCTAGCCGGCCTGCCGCGGTGTACCACTGAACCACTACAGCGTGTTCTGAATGCAGCAGCTCGGCTCGTTCTCAATCTTCGCCTGCATGACCACGTAACTCCAGCTCTGCAGCAGTTGCACTGGCTGCCGATCGAGTATAGGATCACTTACAAACTGTGTCTCACAATGCACCTTGTGCATACCAACCGTGCTCCACAGTACCTCTCCGACTGCGTTCAGACAGTCTCGCGCTCCAACAGTCGACCTGGTCTGAGATCCTCTGACACATCCGCCTACGCCAAGCCGAGGTGTAGAACTAGGTTCGGTGAGCGCGGCTTCTGTTACGCCGGACCCACTGCTTGGAACAGTCTTCCAGACCACCTCCATCAAATCAGTGACACTAGCCTTTTCAAGCGTCGTCTAAAAACTGAACTATTTCGTAGAGCATACCTTCGCTAGTTTTTGTTAGCGCTCCTGGACGTTTCGTAAATAGCGCTATACAAGTGTCACTATTATTATTATTATTGTTGTTGTTGTTGTTATCAATTCTGTAGTGGAGCGCAACAAAACTTTGCACACACGTGCTGACGTTGCCCACAGATCTGCCGTCTCAGATTTTCTACTTATTTTCTAATTAATGAGTAATTAGCTAGTTGATTACCATAGACCGTGGGAGTGCATGCAACATCTGTAACAGCTCGCCAAACCATTGCACGCAGCTCAGCGTACGTACAATGGCCAGCTGTTAGGCCTACAACTGTTGCACGCACTCCCAGCCTGCTGCACCACGCCGTGCATGCATCCAGTGGAGCATAGTGATGAATATTTATGCACAGGCGGGGCTTACCGTAGGCATTATGCTAGAGTAAGTAAGCAAGCGGGCGCCTTCCGGGTCCGTAGTACCTTTCGTACTTGGCTTCCCTTGCCCTGACACTGATTTTTTCAGTCTTATAAACGTAATTTTCATCATTTGCAGCCTCTTTCAAGCTCTACCCGTGCAACTCTGTATGCGGTGGGCAGTAAACATTGCACTGGTTAAGAGCTGTGTTCAGTTGGTTATTTACTGGTCAGGGGGACTATGTGCAGATGTTCTCCATAAATTTTAACGGACAACATTTGCATATTGCACGAAATGTTGTATGGCATTGCAGTAATTTGCGTCACATCTGTGTGTCTTGATGTCTATATCGTCTGATGTTTTTAGAGCCATGTCGTCTGTATCAAGAAAAGTTGAAGTGAACAACGTTATGCTGCATTGTGATATAACTGGATCAGGAAGCCATTCTGTGCTTCTCTTGCCTGGTGCACTTGGTATGTTTTGCTCAGTTTACACACACACGCACTCTCGATTTTTTTAACCGGCCCATTTTTCTGGAATTACTCTAGGTGAGGTTACTCCAGGTTAAGCCGGTTCCCAAATATTAACTCTTATCGAATATTTTTCTTTACTTATGCAAAACTTAAATCATTTAATTACCAATAAGTAAATCATTTATTTATTTATTGGTTTATTCATTCATTCATTCATTCGTCATGTTAATATGGTATTATTAATCATTACTAGTTTTATTGACCGCAAAAGATGAAATGATTTAAAATTTCGACGGATTTCAGTCAGTTAAAATAATGTTCTCTCAGCTGAAAAGAAATTACTGATGTACCAGGGATTTGTTTCGTAAGTGCGTTATTACTGCTGTTAGTAGTCTGTATTCACCATAATGCAGCACAACAGACAGACTTGACACATATGTACACAGCACATCAATGACAGCAGTGACAAATTAAAATTTTGAAAAAGGATAAACAAAAAAGTCGGACATACATCGGATGTTGGATACATTATACATCCTGGTCCAATCCCAAAGGATTGTCGTTTGTTATGGCCGCCTGCCAGCTATGGCTAGCCGCCGGCCATTATATTTTACTGCTGTCATTTAGATCTTCTTTCTTTAGTTTTTTTCGCCGCCTAATCTCCGAGGTCGCTTGGCCGATCGTTACCAAACTTTGCCACATGGTCGATGGTGACCCATATTTATAAAATTCACTCCGAAATTTTGCGGCCCAAAACATCTCATTTCCAAACGATTTCGCACAGCTTTGTGACTTGATCGCGAATATCTCGCAAACGCAAAAGATATCGTCAATTGGAAAAAGCGTTGCAAACTACAGACAAGCCCACACAGGCAAACGTAATTTGGTTTACTTTGGTTCACAAATGGCTAAAATAGGACCGGAGTTCTGACCCACCCACCGGCTATAGTTCAGAGGACTGGCATTAACAAGTCAGTAGCATTCGATAGGTGGCAGCACCAGCGTATGACCCACCCAACGGGCGGCCATCACGCTGGGCGTTGCCACACTTTCTAGTTTAGAAATAATCTACTATTGCTGTCAGTTTTCATTTAATCGCCTGTCATCTGTAATTGCTGCAGATTAGGCCGTATTTCCAAAGATCTGCCTAAAGAAACCTTTGGGATTGCTATTATTATGGGCCAGATGCCAAATGAAATGTTGTTAAAGAATCATTAATGTATACACATTTTTTGTTTAACTGGCCCATTTTCTGGAATTATTGCAAGTTTTTTTCACTCGACGTTAGGCGAATCCCCAAAAGAAAACTTTGGGGAATTGTTGTGGCAGCACTTTTAAAGGCCGGATGCCCTTCGTGTTACCCAATCAACAGCATCAGAGCACTAGAGGATGAAATATGGATTGTATGTGTATTGTGTAAGTGAATATTAGTGCATAATAGTGCGTAATGATGATTATTGATTGATTGATCAGTTGATTGACTGAATTTATATTTTCATACTGTCACGTAGATTTCTTTGTTGTATATCCTGTGCTTAGTATTGTTAGTTGATATTATTAGGTTGTTCACAGACTGATTTCAAGTACCAGATGGAGCACTTCAACAAAGAGCTGTTTACACTAGTGGCGTGGGATCCGCGTGGATATGGAAAAAATATTCCCCCTACGAGAGATTGGCCGGAGCAGTTTTTCCGACGAGATGCTGATGATGCTGTTAAATTGATGGAGGTGTGGTGATGGCTGAAGCATACGTAAACTGTAACAAGCAGATGTTAGTCCTGTAGAATTAGTCATGTTATTGTTTATTTTGCTTAATTTTGAAGCTCTGTGGCTGATCTAGCATGAACAATATGCATATTAATTAAAATCTTCATAAATTACTGAAATTTGTCGTTCAGTACTTTGATGCTGTAGATTGTCCCTGCAGTGTTCTTGAAGTGTCACTTTAATCTCAGCTAAGTGAATTATAATAGTAATAATAATAATAATAACAACAACAATAACAACAACAATAACAGTATTAACTAGAGAGCACTGGCGACTCCGTTCCAGTTCATCGTCATCATTGATTGTCAGCCTCACCCGACTGTCCACCGTCGGAGACCGAGTTTTTCCGGTCGCCGCTGCTCGTGTCTGGAACAGTCTG
>Ga0209679_1001212_pt1 | contig 10753 bp, 13 predicted proteins | sample WorMetHEROISLAND_4_FD_187408 | JGI IMG/M metagenome (GOLD analysis project Ga0209679, IMG submission 187408) | Marine gutless worms symbiont microbial communities from Max Planck institute for Marine Microbiology, Germany - Olavius sp. 2 HERON... ...
CATAAGATGTTTTTGTAATTAGGAACATCTTAACTTTATCGCAAGTTTGACTTACGATTATCGTAAGTTATTATCACATCGTAAGATAATCGTAAGATTTTCTTGTAATCAGGCCCCAGGTTGTAATAGTGAATACAGCTGACTCACAAGCACAACAGCAGCATGTGGTCTATTCACTGCATAGAGATACTTAGGCAAATAATAGTGATGCACGATATGCTGAAATAGTTAGTGACGTTAAGACAATTACTTTCTCGTAGTCCTCATCCTGCAGGGCGGTCTGTACGCCGTCTGTACAGAACTTGAGATCCAAAATATCTTCAACTCGTTGCATGCATAATGACACTCTACTCTGCAAACACACAATAAAAAATAACAATATATGTACAATATAAATATAGCACGTAAACACACACACACTAATGCCGTGATTACAATTGCAACTCAACTATGACATGCCTACGATCCGACTATGACGTATCGCATGTGCCTGCTTCCAATTCACCGCAAGCAAAAAAGGAACATGTTAATTTTTCATTGTAGTCATATCACAGTCGAATAGAATGCACATCGTAATTTTGATCGCTTCCGTCGTAGTCGAATGCGTCGTGGTATCGTCATATTATAGTCAAATCACAATTATGATATAGGCTTCAGTGTACAATAGATTACAAAGGTCATAGTCTCTAAACACAAACGTAATAATATGTGCATAAATGCATATGCACTGCAGATTAAACTGACGATCAGTTATCATAAGCCTTTAACGCAAGTGTGAGTCTGTTGTAAGCTATTAATAAACTTCAGCTGTGGTTGTAGTGACTACCACACAACGTCACAATGCAAGCAGAAACAGCCAGAATCAGTTAACAGCTCAGCTCAAGTTCTAGTTTGTCTCTATCTATGCAGGTTATCTTGGGCATTTCCTGGAAGGACAGAGTAACAAACGAAGAGGTCAGAGTCAGAACTGGACAACGCAGTATGGACGACATACTCAGTGAAAGAAGACTCCGCTGGCTTGACATTGTGACAGTTTCAGTTTTTAAGTTGCAGGTATGTTCTTCAATAAAGTTCAAGTTCAGATTCAAAATTCAAGTAATATCCAACAACGACAAATGACTGCCAGTCACAACTTAACGTCAAACTGACGATGACCTTGGCGACGTCAAGTTGCCGTACTTTACTGCTAACATTCTCCGCCAATGTTGACGTAAAGGAAATCATTCCCGCAAGCTGCTTTGCATCATTCTGTACCAACTGTAAGTTTGGTCTAAACACATGCAAAGTCCACTTCTCAGTTATCTTGTAAAGACAAAACATAACAGCACTGATAATTGTAGTTAGATAATTGGCAACTTTAATATATATGCACACTGAAAAATTAAAAAATGTAAGTAACAATTATACTCTGTCCACTGAATTCAATAAAGTTGGACCAAATTTTTTGGAATATACTTCAGCAACAAGTACCATGTTATGCACACTGTTTCAGTTTTTTCCAGACAGGGTGCACCAAATAATCAATTACTGGTAATTTAAAAGTTAATTGGCAAATCAGAAATATTTTTCCTAAAAGCCTTGTGTTTAGAGTGACCAATGTCAAACACTGTCTAACGAGCTTACAACATCGTTTGTAGAGTCTGCATTTTTGCTTCAAGTGCAGATTCTCTTTGTAGCAACATTCTAAGATCTTGGCTTACTCTCTCCTGCAACACAGACAAATATCCAAAAAATAACTGTATGTTAAACTAATGGCGATGAAACTGTGTGAATGTGCACACATGCTAGTGTAGGCCAATGCCTATTATTGCCTACCCACAGTACCCAGCAGTTTTAGTCAATGGCTTCCTTATAGGCCATTTTTGGCAATAGTCATAATGAAAGAAGCTACTGATGGGAAACATAATAATTATGACTGCTCACAAATGCATGTAATATCAAGCTGGCAGCATCAGAGCATGAGATGGGCTTCAAATGCTCTCACTTGATAAGTTGATATGTCTGCAAGAATGGTACTGTTTAAGTTTTGAGATGACTAAACGTTGGTAAACTCAGTGATTGCCTTCTGGCCAATCAACAATTTTTCACGGAGAAAGAAGAATGACCCTGATGTACCTTGATCTTCGTACTCTAGGCCTCAGAAAAAAGAAGAAACAGAACTGATCTGTAAAACTTATTTACAGTTCTGATAATCATTAAATAACTAGCTGCTACCATTATCTGCCAGAGGTCAAACTGTCAAACTAGTTAAGCACTGATGTAATACGACAGTTTTCCCCAAGTTTTATCAGGGTGGCCACTGTTTTGGGGAAATAAAATCAAGGACTTTTCAAGGACTTTCAAGCACCTTCAGGACCATTTTCCAACCTTTTCCACTACAGTTTTCAACACAGTGACACCGCTTTACAGCATCAAGTCAGTAAGTGATGCTGGTGTTCACGGTATCATTTTTCACATAACAAGGATTATTGACCATTTTGGAATATTCAAGCACTTTCAAGCACTTCTGATGCTAAACTTTCAAGCAACAAATCTGTTTTCACTGAGTTTTCGGGCCTTAAAAATTAAATAATTTTACAACTTCCAAGCACTTTCAATGAAGACTGGCCACTGTTTTATGGAAAGACGATTTATGTTTGACGAAGTAAACTTGGTGTAAAATGTGTCTACTGCAGCGCACTGAACCAGTTAAAAACATGTGATATATCAAGAGAGAGAGACTTTTGCCTAGATAACAACTGATTTGGTTGGTCAGCTGATCATACTTGCCATCAGTTCTTCTGCATCTCCTTGTGCAATCACCCCACCTGTTAATAGTCCAAAACTAAACACACTGATACCTAAGCTATGTGGCCTTGTACTACATCTGTACATTGCTAGTTATTAGTAAACTGATTTTCCCGCTCTAGAGAAGTTCTTCTTGGTCTCATTAAAACATGCTGGGACAGCATGACAGACATCGGGACAATAGTACTGGCTGAAACCAGGGTTACATGATACATTCTGGCATAATCAGGATATTATGTATGATTTTCGTGCACAACTATAGGGAACTGGAAGTCGAAGTGAAATTTAGAATTAAAAAGTATATGTATAAATGTCAAAAAAGCGTACAAAGAGTTGGGCAAAGAGGCTAAGGCCTGCGCACGTACATCTGCTCTATGTATATGTCTCCGTCTAAGTCTCTGCAATCGCCCGGCATCACACTAAGCTTTGTAATACATTTCATTGACTTTTACCAATGCACACTGCATAAATAAATGCCTTATGCATTGCAATAGCAGTTGCAGGTAAGAAATAGACAAATAAGTAGCTATAGGATACAATTTAATATAGAAAGAGAAATATTTTGCATATCTTATCGGCATATGATCCTCTGGCATTCCAATATATATTCCGACAGATTTTAGGCAGCAGTCTCCCATAATCGGTTGCGGTCCGGGTGTACCTGAGTTTCCGACGCAACTATTATTTTACACGTTTTCACTGAATAAGTGGCAGTATCATAACTGTAGCTAAACTCGCATTTAAACATACCATTTTATCATTAAGTTTAGCTATAATTACGATACTGCCACTTATTAAGTGAAAATAAACCAGAGTCGAGTCAGAAACTCAGTTACGCCCCGACGGCCCACTTAATGTGATGCCGGGCCATTGCGCACGCCTGGGTTACGCCAGTACTATTGTCCCGGCGTTTGTCACGGCGTCCCGGTATAGTCTAGTGATATCCGGTATGACTGAAGTCACCATCGACACCACCGATATCACCGACCGTAATGCTTGGCCTGTAGCGGTCGGTGGTATCAGCAATTATGCTGTTGTTAGTGCCAATATTAGTGAATCGAATAACACTGTGTGGAAATTCATTTTTTACTGAATAAGTGGGAAGATCGTAGCTAATTTATACCGAAAATGCGTGTGTGCTCGGTGACTTTTGAGACTCTTCCGAGACTAAATTCTACCCGAATAATGTCCACATTCTATGTTTTCTTCTATTTTCGATCTGCAATTAGCTTTGCATTACGGTATTCCCATTTATTCAGTAAAAAAATCAGCCACCACCGACCGCGCGGCAGCGTAATTACCGACACTACTGACCGCCACGGGCTGATCATTACGGTCGGTGGTGATTTCAGTCATACCCAGTGATACCCGTTCTTCTAACACTGCACACTACGGCATACCGCCGAATGCAGTTAATAACAACACAACAAACTATAGCCACAAGCACCTCTTCGTTAGTGAGTTCTTCAAAAGCTTTAACCATGTCGGGTAATTTGGTGAGTTTGTCAACATTTTCGTTCAAAATTCGCACCGACGTGGCACTATCGCCGCTTGCCATTTTTGTTTACAAACATCGCCGATACCGTAGAATATCTATTTGTCGAGAAATTGATGCTGATAGAGTTGTGCCACCGACTTCAATTTGGCTATCGAACGCGCAATCCAATCGACACTCGAGAGTTCGCGGGTTCGACTCCCGGCCGTTTCACTGTCAGGTTATGATTCTGGGAAAGTTGTGCACGCACATGTGCCTTTGTCACTAAGCATTAACTTGGTACAGGCGAAAGGGCAGTGATCCTCTGCGGCTGCAGGGAAGGTAAACGTGGGGATGGCAGAAAGTAACAGCATCTTATCGATGGATTTATGATTGGCTGACCGCCTAGTGATGCATGATGAAATATTTCACTTTGAAATGTTTAAAAATTCATGGAAATTTTGAAATATTTCAACACCCCTCCTTTGAAATATTTCATGAAATTTTTAATTTTCATTATAAAGCGACTTAAAACTTCTAAAAACATGATTAAAGTATATTACGTTAGTAGGAAATACATAATGCTATTCATGCATAACAACAGACACCTTTAATTGGTTTACTTACTCTGTTGCAGTGAAATATACAGCCTGCACCCATTAGTCCATCGTGAAATTGTTGAAATATTTCACGCCAAAAAAATTTAATTAAATTTTACATCACTATGACCACGTAGAAAACGTGATGCATAATAACGGCTATTATGAACATAATTCTGCAGCGAGCAGGAAGCCAGTTGAGCTTGCGGAGTGCTGCTATGACGTGGTCGAACCACAATACAAGGCAAGACTTAACAGTGAGCTAGATTTAACAGTAAGAGACGAGTCTTTCCACTTATTGTATCAAAATGATATAAGACAAGAATGCAACCATAGCGGTTGGAATGATACAATGCAACAAATATAACAGTAAAATAATCAATATACAGGGTGTTAAGCGGAATCCCGGTTTAATTTTGCGATAACTTCTGTTAATGTGTATTGTGTACTGATTTTAACCATTTTCACTGTTACAATTTAACAAGAAATGTATGACGCATAGAAGTAAAATTATCCCTGCCACCTCACTTTTATTCTGTAACCCCCTACCTAGCAAAACACACTACTGCTAATATCCATGCCACATTTTTGAATGTGTAACATTTCAAAGTTCACTCAAAACAGTTTAGTAGTACTTATTCCGTACTTGATTATTTATTCACAGCAATGCTTTGTGACAACACTATTAACGTCATATTGTGCTTATGCATAATGTTTTGTTTTAATGATTTTAATCGTTTTATGTGGTTTAATATGGGCAGAATAACGAAGGATGATTACTGTTTGATTAAAACAGTAAGGTGCATAATGTCGGCATTATTATGCAATCTGTACATGCGACTGTCACAACCAGTCAAGGTGTGGGTCACGATTGCAGCATAAGAGTGCAAGATTTCGTAGAATGAACAAATGAGGACAACAAGACTGAACCATAACCGTGCCATTTAACAAACGAAGGAAATCACTTAAACCAAACGTCGCTCAGCCATGCCATAATGTTTATTTCACTTCCCAAACATAATAAATGTAACAATCTCACACATTTTGCACGTTTAACGAATAAACATTAAGTTACGGCAAAATCTGCTTACTGCGAAAATGGATCGGAATTCACCTGCGCAATACAATACTCAAACTACTTATTACAAATTATATACAATTATCTACAGATTATCAGATATACACACACTATACATATATTGCTAAATATACGTATATAACAACGTTGGTTTTTGGTTTTAGGGCTGAGCATAATACTCATCAGTTTGAATTTCTGATTACACAAACAATTAATAAACATCCTTGTCACATCATGAACTGAAATAAACGTTTATCACATTTTCCTGTCATCTTCACAACTGTAAACAGTACATAGAATATGCAAACCACAAAGCAAGAACATAGCACTTGCACTTCTTAACATCATTCTGAGGTTCAACTGCATTTTTTAACATCATTCTGAGGTTCAACTGAATATTTAACTGAATATAATAAAGCTAATACAATGTTCTATAGCGTCCAATGCATAACATACTGGCAGGCGTTCAGACCGATGACCATAAAAATCGCCGTAGCTCTAAACTACAGTAAACCAATATTAAACTGATACTCCACTGTAAGATGGATCCATATTATCACTCATCTGCTGCCACACAAAGTTCCTGCTGAAATGCAGTGAATGAATTTCACGTCAGACACATCACTAAAATACTACCAATCCTTTAACCATGATCTTTTTGTTGTCTACGAAACAGCAATAAAGCACTCGAGGTAAAGGGGTTACGTCAAACTTTACATTTTTTATCGTGAAAGAATTTTACGATTAAAAGAACTACTGTATTGCGTAGTGCGTACATTACGTTATAAATTGTGAAGATAAACAAAATATATGCAAATAAAGCATATATCATAAGTCTGCATCGCTAAAATACGAAACAGACATAACTCACACCATTTTGTAAATGCACTGAAAAACAGTTTAAGAACCTCACCAACTGTGAACTAATGTAATTATACATGTATGTTTATGGCAGTATAGAATACAGTTTTTCCACTGTAGCGATGTTAGACATAATGCAGATGGGGGCGGTTCTAGTCCAAAAAATCTGGGGGGCATTTCCCCATCAGCTCCTTCACCACCAAGTCCGAGTCCATTTTATCTGTTCTCCGAAACCGACAAAAATACGAACTCCATATAGGCCTACATTTGAAATCTATTGAATTTGCAACATTTTAAATCAACTGAAAATTTTTCCAGCTAGCTTTTGAATTGGGGGAGGCAACAAGTGAATCTGCCCCAACGAAGAACCGCCTCTGAATGCAGCTGCGACGAGAAAGTCACTCTAAGTGCTTGTAAACACCACCACCAATGATACACGCATTACACAGACACATGTACAGTGAATACAATTTACATAAGCATAGATAACATACATTTCTGCAGATAAGGCTGGTTACTGTATTAACAGATGATGACAGACTTCTCGCAGCCAAGAACTTCTGCTACTGCGGGCGACAGACATTTCATATTATTAACTGTTATTACCACAAATTGTACACATCAGCCAAAAAAAAACAAATTTTGTCCGGGTTGATTTTTAAAAACTGAAATCACAAAATTTTACCAAAGTTATAGAAAAAAGGAGACACACTGCTGACAAATAATCACATTTTTTGTCTGGGCAGAACTTTTGTGCATCACACAGCTACTGGAACGTTCTCAGCTTGCTGTCAAGAACCGACTGAATGGCAGGGTTGCCAGATTTTTCTTTTAAGTCATGGTGCCAAACACTGTTGAAAAGTAGCCTAAAAGTCGCCCAATTTCCATTCCCCACTTGTAGCCCAATAGTAGCCCAAAGCAAACAACATGGCGTCTTGCAGTCCGGGAGCTGGACTAAATTGACGCAGTCGCATTTCAGGAACTATGGGTTACGTTTATCCCGGGCATTCTGACGTAACATAACGTACAGGTGCTACGCATTGCATACATTGATCATAGCCTAGCGGCTACTTGGACAATAAATTCCTACGGTGAACAGACTAATTTTGCAACCGTAGGACGAAAAAGGTATCCAGCAAAAACCCGCCTTAAGTTGCCCGAAGTGGTCGCCATTGGTTAAAGTAGCCTAAAAAGTAGCAAGGTGCCAAAGCCAAATTTTAGGGAGACAGCGGTTGCCAAAAGTAGCCCAATTGGCGGTTTTTCGCCCATCTGGCAACCCTGCTTAGCAGTCAGTGATAAAGGATTACTGGGATGACTCAATAGCATATTACTCACAACAGCAGCACCAGCAGCAATCACACTGCACAGTGCCATGGTGTATTACTAGCATTCACAAGGCTCAGTAAACGGCATTTAAACACTTCATCAGACAGACAAACGCGAAAACTGTCAGCGAGAAAGTCGGAGCAGAAGTCGTCGGCAGCAAAAGGTATGACATCATCGGTGACGCACAGCACTGGCGGAGGGACTCGAACAATGACGTCAGTTGGCGTTGACCGGCGGTGGCTGTTGAGGCGCCAGCGAAGAAAAGAATGAAACGATGAAAGTCCAACCGAGCGACAGGATGCCGTGCGCATCCGCATCCGCTTCGGCAGCGGGACGCACTGCTGCATCATTCACATCACCATCACCGTCACCAGCAATCTGCAGAGCACAACAAACCACATCATCAGTCAGATGCTGCTGCCATCTGATGAGTGTTTACGTAACATTCCTGTGCCGACTACTAATGCTAAAATTTAACTGGCAGTCAAACATGTCTGACAATGAAAAGAACAAAACCAGTTCATTGCAGGGATGGCCGATTTAAATCAATACGATTTAAATCGCGAATTAAATTAATTTTTGCTCAAAAAATCAAGTGATTTAAATCATATTTATTATCGCATTTGTCAGTTTATATTATGCCGTAAAGCATCATATATGTAGCCAATGTAATGAAACTTTGATTAATTATTGCTTACTTACTTTTTGCTCAGCAAGACTATAACTGGAAATAGCAGAAGCATGGCGGCCATGTTGTTTATGTGACTGTGCAGAGACCAGTTTCAAAAATTTCGTAAAACCTTGGTGCAAAAATATAAATTTAAAAAAATAAAAAAATCTGATTTAAGTAAAAAATCTGATTTTTGACTTTAAAAAATCATGATTTTTGCCAACCCTGGTTCACTGTCTATGACATAAACAAAAGGAACAGTTATTAGTTACCTGTCCATCGTCATTTGCACCTGGGCGTCTGACATCGTCGTTCTGCGGTGGTCTCTGTTCTGGGAGAACTTCGTCGGCTGCGGCAGCAGGTTGAGGCTGGGCAGCCGCATTTCTCAGATTCAAGCGAAACCAGCCGGTGTGGCAGCTGACACGACAACATCCAAACATATCAGTTCAGTTTTATAGTCTCTGCAACAGGCATTCTCCGAGGCTGTCACACAGGGTGTGTACAGAACAGTAATAGTCGTCGAAGTGAGCGGTCATTTTTCTTGTCCCAAGTTCATCCTGCCGATAATGCCGGGATAACTTTGGGTGAGTTATTCTGAGGATAACCCGAGATTTGGTGTTGCTAAAATGTTGTTGTTTCTTGTTCCAGGATAACGAGATTCCCGGGATAACTCAAGTTCGAAAACTGGCATAAACCCAGATCTTAAAATCAGTGTAAACAACAATTGAATGCAACGGTGCAGGTAAAACACACACTTAAATATAACAAGCGAGAAAACAGACTTACGGAAGATCATCAAACATGAAATACTCACAGATAGACGATGACAACAAGGACCATGGTGGCGATGAAACGGTCAAAGCTTGAGTAGAAATACAGAATGCACAGCAGTAGCATGAACCGAATGAATGTGTAAACCCAGTCCAGCCAATCACGATTCCCCATGTCATCATCGTCATCATCATTGGCTATCGGACCTCCCTGTGCATTCATACGCACCACCTCCTGCCGCGGCCTCTCATTAGCAGCCGCTGCCTCGACTCGCGGAGGAGCTGCCACCTGCTGATTGGCCGGCACGTTCGGCGCGGGCTCGTTGACTGACATGGCGACTTGCTGTTGGTAAAACCCAGGCTGATAGCTACACAACAATAAACAGACGTGTGACTTTTCGCACTTCGTTACGCAAAAGTAAACAAGCAAACAAGGACTGTTTTGGCACAGAAACAAACATACACATACCACGCCATATTAATAAGAAAATCTGACAAAAATACGCAACACATCTGTATCTTTTTAGGATTTACATTTACAGTCTACATTTATCAATCAATCAATCAATCAATCAATCAATAATACATTTGTATAGTGCGGAGACACTAAGAGTTTCTAAAGCGCTTGAGTGTCATCAGTCAGTAGTGAGCAAACAGGAAATTTTTAGGATCACGGTTGAAAATGCCAACGGAGAGTGAGGGATTTACAGTGTATTCAACTAAGATCCTCATTAAAATTTGCTATGACTAATCCAGATAACTAAACTGGAATTTCTGCAGTTCTGTAGTGCAGAGATCTGCAACAAGTAAGCAACAAAGCATCGAAAATCACATCATTAACCTGTTTTTACTGTGAACTCTAGTGTTCATTATTCACGTTTTACAGTAGCTGACTAGCCTTCATTTCACATTTCTTTTTCTCATTAGTCACTATTCACATGTAGATTATTTCTTGTATAGTACGAAAACCTTTATTCCACAAAACGGCCTTTAATGCAAAGTAAGTAAGTAAGTAAGTACGAATATTTCTAAGCGGCGCAGTTAAAACAGTTCACACTGCACCGTGGCCCCACTGTCCAAACAAAAATGTCTTTAGCAACCGCCGGAATTCACTGTACGATATGTCAGCGTCTTTCAGGTGCGATGGAAGACTGTTCCATAGTCCGGGGCCGGCAGCTCCGAACGCTC
>Ga0209679_1001213_pt1 | contig 10746 bp, 4 predicted proteins | sample WorMetHEROISLAND_4_FD_187408 | JGI IMG/M metagenome (GOLD analysis project Ga0209679, IMG submission 187408) | Marine gutless worms symbiont microbial communities from Max Planck institute for Marine Microbiology, Germany - Olavius sp. 2 HERON... ...
TAAAGTATACATTTACCTAGTTTTCACATCGAATTGGCAGATATAACCATCACACAAAGAAATTTCTAACATTTTCATACCGTCGCTAGACGACGCCGTCTTGTTTACATTGCCGTAAGCAGACTCTGACGCCGCTTAAGATTTTCGCCAGCGCTGCAGGTCAGTGCTCAGCATAGGAACACCGCTGTAGGCAAAGTGCTTAGCACTGGAACGGTCTGCTAACTGTCAGCGCTTACTGGTAGTCAGCGCTAGCTGTAAGCGCTGAGCATAGGAATACGCCCGTACATATCAATGGTACATTTCGGTACATATTGATTTTGCGAGGACAGTTCGGTACATCCCGTAGTACCGTTTCGGTACAGTGAATGATCCACTTAATCAAAGTATGTTCCTAACCATGACTGAAGCAAGAGAGTAATTAGAAGCCTCCCACCATGTCTTTGGGCATGTGCAAGCCGAAGTGAAGGGCGTGTAAAAAGTGTGTTTGTTGCTCGTTGTGTTGTTAGATCTATTTGCAACTATAGTGGCATGCCCGCCTCAATCGGTGCCACTCAAAAGCAACTTTGTAGATAGAAGTGGTAATGTACTGAAGTGGTCTATGTACCGATCTTCTTATGTACTGATATGCACCACGTACCGAAATGGACCTCATGTACTGAAGTGGACCGTGTACCATAAAAAAGGTGGTTGCTATTATCAGTACCAGGCGCACTGATACAAATTCTATTATCATTGGAGTCCAAACTCATAAATATTCTATTATCAGTGGAAGGAAAATATCTATGGTATTCCATGTCAATATGCACACTTATTCAGCTGATTACGTGTGCATATTGACACTGTAGTGCAATAAATTGTGTTAAATTGCAGGATTATGGTCGATAAAAACATGCTTCCCATCGAACCACGCTAGTACCATTGCCATTAAACCGGAAATGGAGTACCATAGATATTTTCCTTCCACTGATAATAGAATATTTATGAGTTTGGACCACACTGATAATAGAATTTGTGTCAGTGCACCTTGCACTGATAATAGCTATTTCGCATAAAAATGTACTGATATGGTCATGTACCGAAATGGACATGTACCGATATGGCCGTAACCCTAATTTAATACACCTCCATCACCATACATGGCCGACACAGTCCACGCACATAATGATTAGTGGTTTCTTTGACCTTAGACACAATAACTGAAGCAGTAATGGTTTGCAGCAAATGAGTGAAGCAACGTGACATGTATGATATATCCTTGCTGGTTAAGCAGTCGGCAACAATTAGCATCCATCATCGTGCATGGCTGACTGCTAGCCTTGTGTCACAGGCGCTGTCTGCATACTGCATCAACACTATATAGTAATGATGTCCTTTCTTGTACCTTTCTATTGATGCGTGCGATCAGATCCAAGAGAGCTTAGTGCGTGTGTGATTTGTAGCTTATTTCTTAGTTGTACTGCAATATGCCATCAAAGTGCATAGTTTCAATAAAAATGGGTAAGAACTCAGAAATAGTCGGCTTAATAGCTATGCCTAGAGTGTACCGAAATGGTCATATACTGAAATGGTATACCAAAGTAGTCATGTGCCGAACTGGACATGTACCGATCTGGCTCTAACCCAGCCGACTTAATTTTATTGGTTTTTACAGGGCGTCAGCATAGCCTGCTGTGCAAGCCCTGTATTAGCTACGATCGCGATGTCTGTCTGTGTCCGTCCGTCTCTCCGTTTTTCACACTCGCACTGAGTGAAAACGATGCAAGCTAGGATCACGAAATCTTCACCGACGGAGAGCCCAAGGACTCTAGTTTTCCGGATAACAAATTCATCCAGAAATTCAAAAGGGTTCACCCCGAGTGACGGCGTTAAATGTGAGTGGGGTAGGAAAAATTTGTAATCTTCAGCCAATAAGTCACCGTATCTCAGAAATGGTGCAAGATAGGAACAAAGTTACTATTAATGACTAATAGGAAGTTGCATACGCCCTATTCGATTGGTGCCAAAGTCAGTGACCTTGGATGACCTTGAACGGCCGCACTCTGTTGCAGAAAAGATGCATCTTTCGGAGCCCATCACAAAAACATGAATGAAGATGGACCCCTACTGTCAGCAGCAGAAATGTAGGCCAGTGACTCTTCTGACAGTGTAAGATTTATGCGAATATTCGCGGAGGTTCCCCGGGGAGAGGCGTCAAACGACAGTGGGGTTGACAACGGCAATTTTCAGCGTTTTCACTGGCTATTTTTAGGATACTTTAGAGATGTGGCCAGCAATCCCAGCATTATTTATAGCGACATGCAGTCCGTCGTCGTCTTTTCATGATCCCAAAATGCATGACTTTGAATCACCTTGAATGGCTATTTAGCATTAAATTCTGTTTTCGCATCTGTTTGACTGGCTGAAACCATGTGACACATACTGTGAAAATCTTCGGCAGGGACTCTTCATTCAGGCAATATAAGATTTGTGCGGATATTCACCTCCGATTTAATTTTTTTTAACTTTGGTGCGTTAACAAATTTTTTACATTACATTACATATTCGCTCGGATTCTCTAGAAAGAAGACGTTAAAGGACAGTGAGGTCACACGTTAACGCTCGTCTTGAACATCTTTTCTTGGCTTTTGAAAACAAGTGCGTACAACTAATACAGCAGATAGACCAGTACTATAGCAGCTGCCGTGTAGTTCTGGGACTCTAGTTTCTGATGATATAAAGTTTATGCGGGTATTTGCAGGGGTTCTCTAAAAAGGAGACATCAGATGACATTGGGTTCGCCTGTCATGTGCACATGCTGCGGTCGCATCCTGAATTATTCGCTGTATGTGTAACAAATTTGCCGGACGCATTTTTTGGAGGTGATAGAAGTAACTTCAAGTAAGAGTAGGTCATTGAGCGATAGAAAGTAACTTAGCTACAAAGAAATTCATTACTGACGCCCTGTTTCTAAACGGTAGCTGAGCTTCTTGATTCACTATATCTTTGGAACGTTCAGACCAAAGGCCAAAATTATTATATGATAATATGTAGTCTGTCACTGGCTTTCCACTGACCTGGAAATAGTTTTGCATTAAATTATTTTTTTGAACTGGTATGTTGTGGTAGGCATGTGTCTTTTGTGGCTTTCCGGGGCAGTTATGTAAAAATAAGTAAAGATATGCATATACTATCATTCGGGCCTACAGTTTTCATGGAAAATTGCCATATCCCATGGGCCATTTCAGGAAATACTGCGACTCAGTGCGGAAAAATTGTCCAAATTCTGCATCTCACTGCATCCTCCCGTTTAGGGGTAAACTATGTGTCTGTTGTTCAGTATTGAAAGCTGAAGTTGCAGCTTTTATTTTAAAATGAAACATTTGCAAAAAATGTTGTAAACATGTTTTAGTGCTTTATTTTACATTAACCACCTCTAAAATGTTTTTAAAATGTTTACGCTAAAACATTTGCAGAAATGTTGCAAAACATTTAGCAGGATCTAACACAGCTTGAAGATAGACAGTGGTTACATGTAAAATAAAACATTTGCGAAAATGTTTTAGAGCCATTGACTTCCTGTGGCTAACCCATGGACATAAAAATGTTATAAAAGTGCTTTATTTTACATGTAACCGTGTGTAAAAATGTGTAGCTGCTGTAAAAATCTTGGAAAATATTTTTAGTGATCTTGTGCTTGTTGCCAAATATTCATGAGTCAGCATTATGCAGCCAATCACAATGTTTCCTTGGATCATGTGAGAACAAGGTCATGCTGCGTGGAGACGCGATAACACAACACTGATTGACTGCTAGCCCTGCCCATTTTCTGAAGCATTTTTGCAAATGTTTTAGAGGTGGTTACATGTAAAATAAAACATTTGCAAAACATTTGCAAAAATGTTTTAGAGCCGTAGACTTCCTGCAGCTATGCTGCGGACATAAAAATGTTTTATTTTACATGTAACCACCTCCTATCTTCAACATGTGTTCAGTGTGCTAAAACATTTGCAAAACATTTTTATAGGTGGTTATATGTAAAATAAAACACTTGAAACATTTTTGCAGGTGTTTTGCAAATGTTTTATATTGCGTGTAACCACGCTCTAAGTTACTGTTAGTTAACCAGAAATAAAAGTTATTTTTCTTTATAGAAAGTATGATAGAAGTGATGTGAAATCTGATAAGTGTAGAATTAAAAAACGTTTGTCATTCTCTATGAAATATTTCAACTACAGCAGCTACAAAAAGCGTCAGTGAAAATGACCCGAACTTGACTGTTGTGTTGGTCTATAATTACAAGTAAGTTACCTGATCTGTCAAGTCACTAGACTGATGATCAGAGGCTGAAGATACGGCTTTTAAACTGTCAGTTGACAGACTCTGAAATGTAGTGTAGACGAGTCCCTGACTCGTAGTTGAATGGGACACTCAGTATCCACAGAGGCTATGGACAGGACACGGCCAGTTTTGATGGATTGATGAGATCATCAGACAGCTCTTTTCTGCGGCCAAGTCGAGATAAATCTGCCACTGATGTTTGTATTTTGTTTATACCTTAGTCATACACGTCAGTTTGTGTGTATCAGTGAGTCATATCCTCCACAGCATCGTGGAATTTTGTGGATTTATACTCAGAATTGACATCCACTATATGCATGCAGATCTGTGGAGAAATAATTGTCTGTGTAATGAATGTAATCAAATCTGATCTCAGACTACACAAAATGTGACTATTACGTACATATTTTTTAAATTCCGTGACATGACATACCCCCTGCTTGAGCGACTGTGGTATGTGCTACAAGAGTGCTCGTCTTTTTTGCTGCCAGCTGTTATGATTGATTGCATTTATTTCGTCTATTACTGTGTATATGATAAAACAAGTTGCGTGGAAACTTCTTGTTGGTGCAGCCATTGATTAGTAACACTGTCTGTTTTTATTTTGAGCATGTTTGTTATTATTGTGTCATGTCTGCTATATTACTCAAAAAAGTTATGAACGGATTTTTATGCATTTTTGTGGGGTGTGGCATCACCAAAGTACCAATTGATTAGATTTTGGTGGTAATCTGGATCATTATCCGGATCTGGGAATTTTTTAAAAGATTCTTTATTTGCTGTTGGGATTCCTATTGACAGCCTAGACGTGAAAATCCTTGGTGGAGGTTTGAACTGTCCGACTGCTTTCTAGTTTTTAATCTTTTTATTGAGAATATTTTTTCATGCTTTTACTATGTTGTTGTATTCTTTTTTGCACATGTGCTTCTTCAGTGAAATAAACAAGTAATACTAATGCAGCTTTGAAGTAATATACGGGTAGCTAATACCATTAATGGAAATAACACACGGGCCGGCCTACAAGGCTTCTGTAGATACACACACTGTGTACTGTGATTACAGTGACGTTGACTGCATAGACCTAATGTGATTGAGAGCTGAAGGTCGGTGTTGACTGTTATGTTGGCCTGGATCACCTCACAACTGTTTGTCAAGGTCACATTGACAAACTGTCACTGTATGTGCTGACAGTGGCAGCTTGGCGTGGCGTTGGTGTGTTGATAAAACGTTGAAGTGGGTCTGCTGTGCTGCTGCCGTCTGGTGTTTGGCATACCCCCTCACTTGTTGAGTGTGGGACATGGCGTAGTCCTACTTGATTGACGTCTGTTGCAGCATAACCGACAGAAGAATAGCAGACGTAGGCAGCACCCACCACACCGCCATGTTGCATGTTGTTGCCTGCGACTGAGTGAGTGAGTGAGTGAATGAATTAATGAATGAACCATACATGTGTCCAATGCAGCCAACTATATAATGTCTACACGTACATTGTTATCAGTCCTGTATTAAAGGCATGACAACTGTTGAATATTATTTGCACCAGTTGTCAAATTTCTGCTGAGAAATTCATAGGAGAAATAATCTTAAGCTGTGCAGTGAAAGAAACACGTCGGTGGAATTTGCAAAAAAAATGGCACCAAAACTGTAGCAGAAATCATTAATTATTTTTTCATGTATTTGATGTCATTTACAGACAGTTATAAACAAGCTGTCGTCAGTTTTGTCACATGATAACCTCTGTCAGATGCTGAAAGACTGCATTCAAGTACTTATACCAGACGCGGTGAGTTAACGGAATGTGTTACAGTACTAGTACCGTACTACATTTTGCAATTACTTCATTGGTTTTTACGTGCGACAGCATATATGCTATAGCACGTCTTTGCGACAGCGACGTGTCTGTCCGTCCATGTGTCCGTCTGTCACACGCCGGTATTGTGCCTAGCAGAGCGAAAGCTGGATCGTGAAATGTACACCATCTGATAGCCCCATGATTCTAGTTTCTGGCAAGGTATGAGTCGTCGAAAAATTTGCAAGGGGTCACCCCAAAGGAACGTGCCAAATGAGAGTGGGGTAGGGGTAGGTTTTTCGATGATTTTCAACCAATATGTAGTCATATCTCGAAAACGATGCATTTTAGACACAAAGTTACTATAGGACGGTAATAGGAAACCATATGCAAGCTATCGAATGGTGTCACTTTCGATGACCTTGAGTGACTCCAAATCCCAGTTTCAAGGTCACAGTATAGTTTAAAGGCGAATATCTTGCAAACGGTGCATCCGATCCACACCATGTTTGGTTGTAGGCTAGGGTTTTCGAGGAAGGCGGATCGAATGGCGCTATTTCCGATTCGATAAAATCCAAGATGGCGGCTGACGGCCATCTTGGATATACAAAAATGGCCATAACTTCGTAACCAGTTTGCCGATCGACGTGCTATTTGGTTCTAGGGTGGGGTTTTCGGGGACGGCTGAACTAATGGTGCAACTTTCGATGACCTTCAGTGACCCTGAACCCCAGTTTCAAGGTCACAGTATAGTTTAAAGGCGAATATCTGGCAAACGGTGCATCCGATCCACACCATGTTTGGTTCTAGGCTAGGGTTTTCGGGAAAGGCGGATCGAATGGCGCTATTTCCGATTCGATAAAATCCAAGATGGCCGTCAGCCGCCATCTTGGATATACAAAAATGGCCATAACTTCTCAACCGGTTTGCCGATCGACGTGCTGTTTGGTTCTAGGGTGGGGTTTTCGGGCACGGCCAAAATAATGGTGCAACTTTCGAATTTCAAAAATCCAAGCTGGCGATATACGTACATGCACTGCTGTCGCGCGTAACCCTTGCATCAGCTGGGCTTTCTTGTATTAGCTGTTATACTGCACCACAGTGGAATAGCCACTATGGAGCAAGTGCTCAGCCCCCACACATATAAAGGTTGCTTTTCCATATCATGAGAATATGAGTTGTTTTAGAGGGTAGATGCTAAGAGTTATATTCTAGCCAAACAGTTCTTAAAAGTGTTCTCTAAAGCCAAAACCATTTTGGGCTTTGGCCGTTCCAGACCACAGTGTGATGTTAACTAGTTGAAAAAGGTTACTTTTTGCATTGCAATCTTTGTTCTCATTATCAAGTTTAATAATGAGATTGTTTGTTATCTCTTAAGGTAACGGTCAGAATTGTAGTCATTTTCGTAATCACATCAGTCATTGTTCTTTCAGTTTATGTGTCAGAAATAAAGGCAGCCTGCTAGAACGTCATGTTTGACATTTTGCATCATCTGGGTGTCAGAATCTGTCTTGCAGTGCTGAACACTGTGAACAGCCTCTCCACAGTAGCGCTGAGATCCAAGGAAAATGTTGTTTAAATATTGGGATGAACTCCCACTTTGTGAGTCATTCCCAACAGTCTTAAAGTGCTCCTAGTCCTTAAGTTTATTTTGTACAGTTCTCCTCACATTCTGAAATGTGGCTGGCTATACAAAATTCAAAACGCGTTTTGAAATCCAGGTTGTTTGATTGATATTCTTATAAAATTTAGTTGGGGTCGAACAAAAACTGAGGGAGATCAAGGTGTTTGTATTTGCTGTAAATGAGAAAATGATGCAGTGTGATACTATGTGAAGCCTGTTGCTGCTTGTAGCAGTGTGGCTACACTTAGCCCAGTGTCAGCAGTCTGTCTTCCAGGAATAATCCGTGTTGATCCACCTGCAGTCGAAGAGCCACAGCGCTTCAGCCCTGGCATAACTCAGCAGGGGTGCCATACAGTTCTGTCCCACTGGACAATAACCCCCTGGGTGATCAAGATGTAAATAGTACTGTTTATATGATGTACTGTTGACACTTAAGTGCAGGGCAGAATAAACACATTGTGAATCAGAATAGTTAGATTTACATGGTGAAGATTTGCACTATGCAGTAACATGTTCAGCTAGGTCTATTACATGCTTTCTATGGCTGAACAAATATGGTTTTTATTGCATTAAGTCAAGCAGTCATATCAGATTGGCGATTGCTGTCATTCATTGTCAGTACTCTAGTTAAAATGGTTTCTGTGTTTCTGTTTATTTTGTGTGGTGTGTGTTACTTAACAAGTTTTTATCCTTATTACTCTGTTTACAGCATATTTTGTGCATGTGTTGTGATGTGTCTCGTGCAGTTGAACATTCGCGTGTATGTTCGAACACCAAGTGGCGAAGCTTTGGTGTCTCAGCTGTTATCTGTTCACAGTCCATTGTATTATCTGCCAGAAACTGGCATCGCGTGGTTTGTAGTAATCATCATTCACTACAAATAGTAGAGTAGTGGTACTAAGCATACATGTACTGTAACTAGCTATAACAGTGACTGACGTTATTTATGGTGCTGTCTACTAGAAGAAGGATGGTGCATCTCACTAGCTGTTATACCCTCTGTATAATGACAGAATAAAACTGTCACAAGTTTACACCTAAAATTTGAACTGCAGCACAGCAGTTTAAGTTCTGTCATAGGTCTTGTTTGAAATTTTGTTTGAAGAGTTGGATTTGTATTTTGTGAGTTTTACATATTTTGCTGAGACCATGTGAAATGTGTTTTGTTTTTGCAGGTCTTCACTGCAGGAGTGCAAGTGTATTGTCAAGTCAAGCAATGACATTAAATCCAACTCTGATCCTCTCTTTGATGTTCTGTCTAATGACCTGACTGGTTAGATCTGCCTTCGTAATTGTGGTTAACACACATTTTATATACCGGGTACAGTGTAGTTTAAAAAACAGACTCCTGTGATATTTTCGAATATCTCCGACAAACGTAGCCCAATATTTGTAATTTTTGGCATACAGAATTGCCATTTAATCTCCACCTGAAGGCACTTGCTATTTTGTGATATGTTTTAAAAACAGAACTAGCTGGCATTTTCCCCTGGCAGACTAGAGCAGAGAATAGCATACCTTAATTGTTTAACTGAACAATGTGAGTCAAGAAATTTTAGTACCATAATTTAATACTAAACACTCACAGAATGTACTCATCAGGCATTAGAACAAATCTTTAAAACTGGTATATTTTTGTTACACTGCTAGAGGCCCAAAAACTTTTCTATTCATCAGTCGCCTCATCGACAACGGTCTGCTGCAGGCCAGACCTGACTTCAGTTAAGCGCTGTTTCAATTAATCCACGTCATAAACCAGCTTCTGGTATGCACATTGCTGTATACAGCCCCAGGTATTGTAGCTGCGTTGTTTGAAGTGTTTAGGAGCTCATTCCTGGTTGAGAATAAGGTTGCTGGTGCTGAAATTGCCGACTTTACTGCTGTACGAGCTGTTCTTGACGCTCAGCTACCATTCTTTTGATCAGTCGTACAATCTTCATTCATATGTTTAAAAATTGTCCAAAGTGGTTGTCACAGACATGTCTCTCGTGCTGTTACATACTTACGTCAGCCTATCACGTGACTCCAGTCCGGAGCTATAAAACCTGCGACACCAAGCACTACTTCCTCTCTGGGGGGCGTTGCCTGAGAGTGCATGCCGTAGAGTGTTGTCAGTTTATTTTGTGTTAACTGTTTGACAGTAAAGTCGAACAGTTTGTCGTGTAAATGGCATCAGTGTTGCCGGTTAAACTGTGTTGATTAGGGCTACAGTCTTTAGATGGTGTATAGGTGGATTGGATCAGGTAGTCTGATGGACTGGTGTCTGACCACATTTGGCAGACTAGAAACTGTGTTAAGTTTTGTATATAGTTACATAGTTAGGCATAGTTATTTTTGTTACTTTCATATTGTCATTTCCGATTGTTATTGTTTGTTTGAATTATTTCCAAAATTATCATTTTAAAAGAAAATTCTTTTGTTATTACTCATAGCCACCCATACCTGTAAACTCGATTAGAATTAACGATTAAGGCAGTTTAAGCTAATTAAGGTTAGGCTTTTTTGTCATCCATGACAGTGTTTTTTATGTCTTTTTGCAGCAAATTTCTTTATCAGACTTAACTCTGAAACTTTTACATTTTTAATTATTTTTACTACTCAGACCCATTTCTTCTGTTACTGTCGTCCAGTACAGATGATATGTGGTTGCCACGGAAACAACCTGAGCTGATACTCTTTTTTTTGTCATGTCTTACAAGCCACTTATTACTGTAGATTTAATAGCTATTTTCTGTTCCAAAAATTATTTAATATTGAGCCATATTTGTTGACGTTATTTGAAAATATTACAGGGTTCCGGTTTTTTGAACCACAGTGTAGTCTTATGCACTCTTCCTGAACCATTGCCATATTTTCTTTCAGTATTGTTACAGTTGAGTAGAATGTTCGTGTCTCTCAACGTACGTGGAACCACTCGTCGTCGCCGGAGACGTTAACATTCGACTGGAGCGTAAAGATGACCCGGACGCCGTCGACTTTCAGGACCTATTGGCGTGCCACGGTTTGACCCAGTGTG
>Ga0209679_1001214_pt1 | contig 10743 bp, 8 predicted proteins | sample WorMetHEROISLAND_4_FD_187408 | JGI IMG/M metagenome (GOLD analysis project Ga0209679, IMG submission 187408) | Marine gutless worms symbiont microbial communities from Max Planck institute for Marine Microbiology, Germany - Olavius sp. 2 HERON... ...
CAGTTTAATTGCACATTGGAACTCTTGCTTCATAGAATTTATGTATGTGCATTAATTTTTTTAACGGCATTAATTTTTTTAATCGCGATTAATTCTTTAACGCATTAACGCGTTAATTAACGCGTTAATTCGACAGCTCTAGTGCTAAACAAGTTAACTTGTTTAAGACACAGGATGCATTTTATCATTCATAAAAAAAGAATGCAGCTTGCCAACTGGCATGATTTTTTCCAATAAAGTCCACTCCACAGACTAGATGAGTATATGCAACATCTGATATAAATATTGTAACAAACTGCATCATACCTGCCAGTTTGGACAGCTTTAGAAGATGGTACAGCAGCATAGTAAAAGTGTTTATATTCATCCATCCACACTTCTGCTGCCCTCTTTGTATTTCTGCACACACGCAATAATTTGGGATATTACACTTTATAAACATTTCCACTAACACTACTAGTTCAACTAGACGATTTTTCTGCAGTTACAGTTAAGTGAATTGATGCAGCAGAACTTCTTACAAGTCGCAGGACCTTCCCATTGCCCAACCAACAGTGTCTTAGCCCTGAAGGGTAATAAACAGCTATATTGACCAAAGTTATTTCTATTTTGCTCACTATCTTTAGGAAACCAACCAATCTACAGTGCTTTAACTACTGAAACTGCAGCAATACGTCAACTAGCATCACATTACTTGGCAAACACATTTCCACTGCCACCAGGAAACGTGTACGGGTGCTGACGACGAAAGACGTGTCCAACACGGCTGCATGGAATGATCTCTAGAGATCCATGGCATTGCCACACTCTGAATGAGATCTCTGTGTTACATACACAAACATATTATCTTACAGGAAAATAACTACTGAGTACAGTACTCAGTACATGCATCTAAATTGACTGACTGTCAGCATACAATAACCTTGCTCACATACACACATATAAAATTTTGTGCAGCAGTTATTATATAAAAAAATCACACTAGCAATCTTTACCAGCAATCCAGCATCTTATCAGCATCAGCAATTGACTTTAATGTTGTACTACATGCAAACTTGCAAAAGTTCAGTCTTTTGATTCCTGTATCGAAATAAATGAATGCAAACCTCAGTGCTAAAGTAAATGCATGGCAGTATTATGACACTGAACACACGAGCAAAAGATGCATCAGACACAGACATAAAACTCTTTTAAAAACAAAAACTTGAAAAAGGTGAATAATTCAGGTCCAAATATAGGTGGGAAGAACAGACAACACACGGCAGCAATACATCAGAGACCAGCAGTTTGTGTACATAGGAGTACTAAGTATACTAAGTAGCAATAACATTAACTAGCAAAATGAACTCAAATTTAGCATAATCACGAATGATGTAACAACTGAAACAACATTTACCAAGATTTTCGCCTCCCCACACGTCCATCATCATGTCATATTTGCCAACCTCTTCAAACCATGACTTGTCGATTACAAAAAGTCCACCGGCAATCATCGGTGTCCTGTCATCAATCAACATCCATACACACTAACTGCTCTCATTCAGTAACTACTACTTACTACTGCTGCTTCCCATTTTTGTTCAATCAGCTGCATTTTCCAGAGTTGATTCAGGTTAGGCCTAGTTCTCCAAAAATACTTTTGCGAACTTACAGCAGATCTTTTTATAGTTGGTTGCCCTTCCTGTCGCCCTCGGTAACTGTCCAAGTCGATTAGCTCCACAATATATCACAAACTAGAAGCTGCATTGAAGCCCGAAACCCACTGCAACTGTCGGCGAGAAGCGAAGCTGCAACCATGTCTGCTCAAAGTTAAAGCAAGGATGAGTCGTGATTGCCGGAAGACGTAAGTGCACTGTTTACCTATGTCTAATCAGGCCTGCCTAGGCATGTCCCTTTGCTGCCACTGGCAAAGTTTGAGTGCCTACGGTTTCCAGCGGCTACAGTGCAGCAGATATATTTTCGCACAATTGGACTGACGCTATTCGAAAGAGGACATGCCCAGGACATGCCTTTGCTGGGTGAGCGTTTTTTGGCGATATCATTTTTAAATTATTGACCCCCAAAGTTCACAGAAGCTACCTGAAAAATCAGTTTTTGGAGAAAAGCGACCCTTAGTGGAAAAATTTCAAAATTTGGCTACGAAACGATTCACCAGCACACTGATTCACATATTTCTGCCAAGTTTCGTGGAAACTGGTGAAGCGGAAGTGATCAAATGGGAGCATAGCATTCACCACGAAAAAGGTTGGTATTTAGCCCCTTTCTCTGTGGCTTCTGGAGTGATCTCACGAAAAATTTTATAGGACCACTCTTTCCCTATTCCACATCCCTCAGCCAAGTTTTGTCCAAATCTGTCCAGTTTTTGAGGAGACATATCCAAAAATGTCCTCCAGACTCGTAATAATATCGGTGTAACGCCTGTAAGCTTCTCGCCGACAATTAACGTTAATGTATACTGTACACCACATGCTGTAAAACAGATAAAAGATCTGCAAGGGCCCATACAGTTGCACTAATCTCCATTTCTAGGAAAAGTTGCTGACAACAGCTACACTACTGGACACTGATAGTGCATCGCGCACTATATCTCCTTACCTCCCAGTTCATACAGGTGACAAGAGGCAGTACATTCAAAAACTTGCCTAAGGTATTTATGCAGCAGTGCTCTGGCTCTGAGTCAAATGCACTAAAATGCTATTGCAAGTTAACACCATACCATTGTGACACCACACTACCAATACAATGTATTTGCAACATTTATCTATTCAGCTTTTTTAGCTGCAAGTTTGTCTTTCAATAAAGTTTGTTCGTTAACATATTACTGCTAAGTTATCCAACCGTAAATAACACAGACCACTATATTTAAATAAACTACACAATAAAGGAATAAACATATATATATATATAATAAAGTGTAACTAAAAATAAATAAGTGACACTTTAACTTTATGCCAAACAAATTCAAACACAATGCTTCTGTAATTCCTTTAGCAAAAACAAGCCAATCGTTTTTGTGAAAGCAACCATAAAACAGACGCTAAATGTAACATAGTAAAGAAACTACAACCTTATTGGTGCAATCATGTTACTACTTCGTCGAGAAATTTCTTCAGATGACATGAAATCCCATTTAAATACCAAATTCCAGTCAAAACCTTCAAAATCATATTTCAGGTACAGACAGCACAAAAGACACCAGCTATTATCTGAATATTTGCAACAAACACTAGATCATTCTGACAATCTGCCTTTAGGTATACTTTTACTGTAATCTGTAAACATTAGAGAGGCAATAGCAACAATAACAGCAACAACTACATAAAATCATTCCTTTTAACATTATGTACCCCCACTGAGGGCTTGGATCATGACCACATGATGCCCTTCCTGACAACAACTCACATCTCACATGGGTGATAGCAGGAATCGAACCCAGTTCTACCAGGGAGAGTCAACGGCCTTAACCACTGAGCCATGACTGCTGGTAAGACCTATAAGTGCTACATTTATTGTAGCTGATCGCTGTATAATGTAAACTAGCAGACATCTTACAGTTACCTCCTTTGAGATTTGCTGATGCACCAACATACGCAAAATTTTCCATACTGATGACATCAATAATTGGACTAACAACACACTTTCTGTTCTGCAGCAGTGCACAATCACATACACATGTCCAGTATGAATCAAATGGCAAGACAGGTTCACACAACCAGATTAATAGAACAATGCAATATCAACAGCAGAAATTTCACAACAGTCTGCATTGTCTAGCACATATGATCGTGACTGAGAAAATTCTGTAAATAGTATAATACAATATAATAATGTAATTGGTGCATAAATTATGCCATGAGTGATTGATGAGTCAATCATCAAAGCCTTTTAAACTCCAACAACATTATGTTTACTTAAAAACAAATATTACTACGAAAAAACAGATATTACTACGAAAACGAATGCAACTCAAATCCAGCAAACATTCTAATAACCAGCTAACTCACTACAGTAATTCTATCAAAAAAGCTCAGACTGCAAACCCATATACCAAGGCTGACAAGGCTTACTGATGTAGCAGCTATCCCATATCGGGATTTCCTGCAGTGACTTTTCCCACAGCAATACACGCCTCTACAGTGGTCAATTTCACTGCATACATGCAGGGCACAGTTGCAAAGTTAAAGAAAGTGAAATCAAATTCCTGCATCCAGATCTGAACGAAATCTAATGAGTGAGTAGGGTTTAATGGCACATCAACACAGTTTAGGTCATTAGCGCCGAGCTTGACCCAAAAAGCAGGCACAGAGTCCACTACAGTAAAGGAGAGCCGACGCTATATAAATCTTGCCAACGCTACAAAATTTTGGATCATTTCTTGTCCCAAGGTCTACTCTTTCCAAAAACACTGTGGACATTCATCCAGAACTTACTGAGTAATCAAATCCTGCTAAGGGACAAAGCAACCAACCAAGGCAAAACATATTCCTTTGGTGAAGGTAGCAACTTACACAGACTCCAGATTTATCCATCATCTACAACAACGAAATATGACAAACACAGTAGAAATACTAGTACACAGATGCAAAACCTTCAAACCTCAGCAACACGCTGCAGAAGTGGTTCCAGCCAATGCACATTACACTCGCAGTGACTGTCGAGAAATGTCAACACCGGTGCCGTCGCCACATCAGCACCCCGCACGCGAGATCTTATTAAACCTAACAACACATACATACACAGCAGACTGTATTATCGTCACCGGCAAAAGTGGTATCATGATGCCACAAATCAACCTCCATTGAAGTGTCAATCAGAAGTGGAGAGACATCATCACACTGCAAATCTTAAGCAACAGCAAGTGAAGTCGGACAAGCACTGGGTGGTATTCTTCAGTCACAGACAGCCCTGTGAGTATCTGCAGTAGTAGGCGTTCATGACATGACCAACTGGATGGTATATGGAGATGTCACATCACATGCCACCCTTCACGAGTTCTCTCCACCGTTCCCTCATTCATTCTTTCTGCTGCTTTGTTGATCCCCCACACTGTCCAGTCTTCCATTTCTTCTTCTAGGTCACCCTCTTCTCTTTGTACCTGATGCAGTTCCAACTATTATGTCTTTATCCACCGTATGTCAATGCTCAATAAATCACCCACCAGTCCTATTAGTTACAAAATTACGGCAAACTTAAATGTTCGAATTCAAGCACTACAAACATAAGCACTAGAGCATAATAACTGAACTGCATAAAACATACCTTGTCGTCGATCATTCCGTAGCACTTTCACCTTCTGAATTTTTGCCAATTCACTGCCATCTTCAGCTGTTAAGTATTAACATGCAATGCACATGTCAACAGTGGTACATTTTCTCTCAAAAGCCAAACAAGGAATGTTTAGCTAGTCTGCATAGAGACAGTGACTGATACAAAAGATGCGCCGTCAGTCTCGCTAGTGATCTGCTCCAAACTAATAATACTACTACCATTTCCAGTTTCTGTTTAAATGACCTACGTTTCTGGAATTACCTCCAGGTTAGGCCAAGTCCTTTGGGAATTGCTGCAGCAGGGTATAAGCCAGATGCCCTTCCTGTTATCCAATCAAAGCACCAAAACACTGAATGAAAATGATCTGCTCCAAAATTTAGACTTTCTGCAAAACTGTTTGGAGACCAAATCATTCATAGAATTTAGTATCCACTATCTGCAGTTCAACAACCATATAAGAAAGGAATGTCAGCATACCCTTCCGATGAACATGAAAAAGTCGGTACATAGTGTATAGAGTAACTACTACCTAAGCCATACATCATTACCCTGCTAACAATGAACAAAGAAAACTAATGCAGACACACACTGTATTGACAACACTATATGCTGAATGCTACAGTCTGTTTACTACGAAAAAATACACAGAACTTACAGTTGTCGCTAAAGTCATCAATCAGAATAATCTCTTTTATCAGATGCTCAGGACTGCGATTTAGTACACTACACACACAATGTAACACACACATGCTCAGCAAAGCGTGCCTGATGACTGCTTTACTGATCTCATCAACACAACTCACTCTCTGTGCAGCAATATTTACAACAGTTCAAACACATCAGTACTGACACAGATGTACACTGTGTCCAAGAAAAAAAGAGGGTATAACTTTAACAAATGTAGATATATTTTCATAATATTCTGGCACAAATCATCCTGAGAGTCCATTGTATTAAAAAGTCAGAAACTTTATTCCAAATACTATCATATCGTTACAGAGTCCTGACGTAACTGGACGTCATTAGAAACGCTTTCACCACGTCCAGATAAGGAGTCAAAAATTTTCTGTATAATAACTTTACTAAATTGAAATGCATTGTCATAATTTTTGCCAAGTAAATTCAAAAACGAAATATGAAACTATCAGGACAACGAAAGTCCACTCGCCTCGTCAGTGCTGCCACTTTACCTTGCAAAATACATCACTACGTAGTACGTATTATTACTTAACCACACCAAAATTGACAAAATGTCAGCCTGTTAACTCGCAGCTGCTCGAGTTGTCAATAGCTTACTACTTGTGCAATGCTGGAGTCAAACACTTTACTGAAAATATGCACTGTTGGCCATAACACATGCTGCAGACAGACGACAATACTACTAACGGCTGCAATCAACGACGTTTGCATACTACAGCAATGTCCACTGCCAATGCAGAAATCAACAGAAATAAATTTCTAAATTTTCGCCAAAAAGTGACTTATTCTAACTTCTCCAATCTATTCAATTTCTACTTAATTTTTTTTCAAAAGCTTTCCTGTTCTGTAATTTCTGCATATCACAGAGTCTTAATTGGACATCTATCATCCTTCTAAAGAGGCATTTTTAATGATGTCATAATTACATCAGCAATAATTAGCAGTATGCTAATACTGGGCGCTAATTTTTTAAAACTTTTTTTTGGTAAATGTGTCAATAACTGTGAAAATGTTTCTACATTTGTTGAAGTTATGTACAGAAAACTGCAGGCCAGTACACAATGTGCTTCAGTTATACCACACAATGATCAACGAAAACAAAACTCACCTCACAACAGTCCGTAACAACGCTGATCTTGCTTCATTGTGGAAAGTAATAATGACACTGGTTTGAGGCAAGTCGGTTCTCCACTGCTGACTCTGACATCTGAAACAGAAACATCATTCATACTTCATTTAACAATGGAGCTGGAAAACAACAGGGGTGCCAGTTGCCAGTCTCTCGAGACCTTGAAATTGAACAACACGGACGAAAAATACATCCGGAACGATGTAAAGAAGTAAAACAGAATGAGCAAAAGCAGAAAAAAGACAATAAACTTAAAATAACGAGCTTTTGAACTCAGTCAGACTGGTCTTTAAAACGACGCTGCAGCATGGTCAAAAACTGACAACAAAAGCCAATTTTTATGTGTTCCACAATTTTCAAAACCATTTAAGTAATTTCTAGGACTGGAAGCTGTCCTGGAAAATTCTACTGTTGAACTGAAAGATTTCAAGCACTGTCCAGGACGAGCAAACGAAAGAAGCTGAAACAAATTCTTTTATTCAAATTTAATGGCAATGTCCCAGTACGGTATCTAATACCAATCGGAAACATCATGTAAGTCTTCCTGACCAGCACAGACAGCTTTGAACTTGACTGACACAGTCTTGTCCACTCAAAATTTTTGGATCATCTTGCTCCATTTAGTTTCAAACAGCTGGCAAATTTCCAGTTGCCACACAACGATACAAGAAGATGGGAAGCAAGGGCAAAAGGTATATCAGATCTACGCTTCACTGCAAGAAACTTACTGTACCATATCTCGGCAATTTACATTCAGCAACTTACAGTAGTCCAATTACCAATCCAAACATAACAACATCTCACGTTTAGCCTACATTACTACTGATACCAACACAAGACTGTAATTCAACACCGAAGAAAAATGTGACAAAAATGTATATGCATGAACCACTCACAGTGGATGCCGACTATCGGGTATTTCTCGATTACTCATCAGCTTATCACTGGCAGCTTGGTTGAATTTATTTCTTGCATATGCATCCTGTCCAGGCTTCAATTTTGTCTTATCCACATATGCCTTTTCATCAAAGTACTGCCACTCTAATTTGTCACTTTCATGAGTTTTACTCCTTTCATCATGACTGACAGCTATTGTTGAACCTGCACTCACTCTTTCAGTCTGAATCTCACGTATGACTTCATCTTTAAGCCGGAGAGCTCGATTCTCACTATATTCCTAAACAAGAAACAGTCAACATCTCAACATTTTTACCGGCGCGATGCTATGCTAGTGCAGATCTTTGCGACAGCGACGTGTCTGTCCGTCTGTCTGTCACATGCCGGTATTGTGCCTAGCAGAGCAAAAGCAGGATCGTGAATACTGAAGTCTACACTATCTGATAGCCCCATCACTCTAGTTTCTAGCGAGGTATGATTCATCGAAAAATTCGCAAGGGGTCACCCCAAAGGAACGTGCAAAATGAGGGTGGGTTGGGTTTTTTCGGCGATTTTCGACCAATACCGGGTATGTCGTCATATCTCGAAAACGGTACATTTTAGACACAAAGTTACTATGGGACGGTAATAGGAAACCATATGCAAGCTATCGAATGGTGTCACTTTCGATGACCTTGAGTGACCCCTGACCCGGGTTTCAAGGTCACGGTAGTTTTAAAAGGCGAGTATCTCCAAAGTGACGCATTTTACAGACACAGTTACTGCATAGGACGTAACAGGTCACCATAGGCACGCTATCGATAGGCAACCTAACTACATCTTACAACCCCACTGCTCTTACATAAACCGTGCAAATGTTTCGCAGGCGTCGCGCGGGTTTGTCAGCGACAGCTGGGCTTTCTTGTATGTTGCAGCAACATGATCAAGTGAAAGACAGCAGTATGACAGTAGCCCAGAAATCTGTCAACCGACAATTGTCAAAATAGTTATTAGCGGCCATAGGCAATCAGACAAGTATGATAAAAAAAGTTAATTTGGTGATAGGCGGCACTGCTGTGAACTGGGGGCTCTGACCCCCAAATCTCCCCTTCCCGTGGGGCAGAAGGGTCCATCTAATACAGTTACTTGGGACCACACGAGCGTTCCTGCCAAATGGCAGTTCACTCCATCCAGCCTGTTCCCAGCAATGCTGCCTATCACCAAATTACTTTGGCCCTTGTTTTACAGGGTATCAACATAGCTTGCTATGCACAGCCTTGTACCAGCGAATGTCGAGATGTCTGTCTGTACGAGTGTACGTCTGTCACACACTGGCACTGTGTCAAAACAACACAAGCTAGGATCACGAAATTTTCACCAATCTAATCTTGGGATATAAGGTTCATCCAAAAACTACAAGGGGTTCACCCAAGCGAGGGCATTAAATAAAGAGTGGTGTAGGGAAAATTGTCATTTTTCTACCAATAAGTCACCATATCTCAGAAATGGTCAAAGATAGGACCAAGGTTGCTGTTGATCACTAATAGGAAGCAGCATATGTGCTTTCAATTGGTGCCAAAATCAACGATCTCAGATGACCCTGAATGGCCACTATGCACTCTGTTTCAAAATATGCGTTTTTCAGAGACTACTACGAAAATTTGCACAAAGTTGCTATATCTTAAACCTTTAGAAATAAGGCTATTATGTAGCGATACGTAGTCCTTTGTTGACTTTCCACTGACTTCAAAATATGTGACGTTGAAGGACCTTAAATGGCCATTTGCATTAAAATCTGTTTTTACACCAGTATGTTGAACTTGGGTGGTTGTGGCTTTTGAAGACAACTGCATGCAAACTAATAAAGATAAACCCACGCTATCAGCAGCCAGTGTAAATGTTCAGCATGAGTAGAAATTAATGCTGTATAGTACGTTAATGATATGAGTAAGACTTAATTAACCGCAGTCATTAATTGTATTCCAAAGTGCCTGTAAGTTAATGGTAAACTGTTTTACTACTGCCCTATAACTAAGCAGAGTGTCCGACATAACCCCCCACGACAAAACCCCCCTATGACAAAACCCCCGCTACGACAAAAAAAAACCCACGACAAAACCCCCTAGGATGGCAAAGTTACCAAAGCAGTCCCACTTAATAGTTTAACCGATTTTTCTTATTTAGACCAGCTTAACCTGAGATAACTCCGAAAGTCCGGTGTAAATTCCGGTGTTACACCAATATAACACCAAACTTCGGTGTAAAACCATAGGCAAACGAAGATAAACCTCTAGAGCTTAAGTTCGGTGTTAAACTAAATCGACTTTATTCTTGTATACAAACGTAAGCAAACATGGCGCTGAGAACTTTTTATGCGATATATGTCATCGTTTATGTAACTAATTTTCTAATGGTATATAGAACAGTTAAATCAACAAAGATCCAAGTTAACTAGGGATGCGTGCGGGTAAATGTTTACAAAATTAAACGGTAGTTTAAACGAACATGTCGAACATGTGGAGTCCGCCTGGCCGGTGCATGCCTAGACTCCAAATTACTATACAATGCCGAGACCTGGATCAATCTAACCAAAGGTGATGTAAAGAAATTGGAAGTTATACAGATGAATTTCTACTAAAGACTAATAGGTCTACCGGGAGGAACATCGAATGCAGCAGTTATGAAAGAACTGGGAATAATGCCAATGGAATACAAGATTGAGATCAAGATGCTAATAGAATATCAAAGGATCCTCCAGATGAGTGAAGACA
>Ga0209679_1001215_pt1 | contig 10738 bp, 9 predicted proteins | sample WorMetHEROISLAND_4_FD_187408 | JGI IMG/M metagenome (GOLD analysis project Ga0209679, IMG submission 187408) | Marine gutless worms symbiont microbial communities from Max Planck institute for Marine Microbiology, Germany - Olavius sp. 2 HERON... ...
CAGCACTTGATCGTCTTGAGTAATGTTGCCGCAGACGAGGACGACATTTAAAAGCTAAAAAGGTCAAAGTTGTGTATAGCTCTTCACGGAAAACCATCCCAGAGCTACGGTGCGTCACTTGCCATATTGGATCACACAGTGCTACCTGCCACCCGACACAAGTGAACGCGCCCCGCCTTAACCCCGGCCAGTTAGGCCGGTACTCGATTTACCTACCTCGGAGGGATGGAAGGCTGAGTTGAGCTAGGTAGCTTGATAGCGGTCCGACCGGAAATCGAACCCACGACCGCTTGATCGCAAGTATGACTCCCTAACCGTTACGCCACCATTCCCACCAAGCCACCCGACAATTTCACATATAATCAATCAATCAATCAATCAATATTTAAAGTGGCCACAGTAGTAAAAGCTTTTGCTAGTTCGACTAGTGAGAAGTCAGTTAATGTATCTAGGAAACAGTCAGGAAATGATTTTAATGAAGAGATGCGTTTTGAGACGCCCACGAAATACATGCAGACAGCGACTCAGCAGATGTCACATCAACCGACAGGTCGTTCAAGGTCTGTGGGCCGACAACCGGAAAATCTCGGCTGCGTGACAGGAGGCACTATTACATGGTTAGTGGAAAGATCGGCGGCCAAGCAAGTCTGCGACGCGAATGGCAGGTTCAACGTGTTCCAGGCATGTCCGTGCGCAAAGGTTTGTATGCTAAAGCTGTACGGCAATTTTGAACTGAACGTGCTCTGGGACGCGCCGATGGTAAAGCAGATTAACGGTCGTTATTAGACGTTATATATAGATAGTATAAAATAGCTGAAAAAATTTCCTGATGATACGAAGGCTCCTCGAACGTCAGCGACACACAGAAATAGTAACAACATCCATTGGTAGTCGTCGCGCGTTCGACGCTGGTGACGGAATGACGGTCTGTCTTTTTTTCTATAGTCATTTGCATGTCGGTCAAATTGTATTCTGGTCTATCGTGTTTCACGTGCTCAGAGCTCTCAGCATGTTTCTTTTGCAGCACGGCCGTGGAAGTTCCGTGTAAGTAAGTTATTTACTTGTAATTATGTACTTATACAGTGTACAGTGTTATCTTCATGAACAAGAACGAAAACGAAAATAATAATAGCAACAACAACAACGACAACGTCTATGTCATCGTAGCTCAAAGCCACTGCGAGAGTTCACCCGGTTCATATGATGAATATGGTATATCATGCATTGCATATGAATATGAAAATGATTGGCATTTTTGCACAAAAACTGGATTCAGAGCTACGATAATTTTGTAAACGATAACTGAATAAGAACTATAAAGAATGCTACTGAATTTAATTTAAAAAACTAGAATGAAAATTTAAAGCCGAATAAAAATATTATCGAACACCAAAGAGACTTTTTCCCTTCTTTCGGTTTTCTGCCTTAAAAGGCAGGTTTGTGACAATCTATTCAGCCACCCACTTCTGTCTGCAGCTTCCCTCTCCAAGTCTTCATGGGTCTTGCTGGTGACGTTAGTTAGCATTTGTAGCCGTTTTCTTCCTGTTGTTGCTCTATCCAACATTCTTCCTTCTCTTATACCATGCAACAAAGATTCACGCCTCATGTATCCAATCCAATCCGTCTGAGTTTTCTCTGTTGTATTCTGTTTAACATACTCCTTTTTTCCTCCATTTTCTGAAGAACTTCTACGTTTTTACTTTGTGATCTGATCTTTCGTATTCTCCGCCAAACCCTCATTTTGAAAGCTTATAGCCTCTCTCTATCAGCTGCCTCGGTCATTGTCCAAGTTTCTGTATCATAAAGAGCGACACTCCAGACTGTAAATTTTACTATCCTCTTCTTCACATCCAAGTCTAATTTGCCTGTCAGAAGCACTTTTTGGTCATAAAGCCAAAGAGTATCAAAATTTAAAAATAGCCTGACTAAAGTTTTTGTTTTGCTTATTTGCTGACCACGGCCAGTGGCATGTTTTTAGGTGTTTGTAATCGGACAAAAATGATCAAAATCTTAAGAATTAGAACTTACTTAAAAACTGTTGTTGTGATTACTTACAAACTGAATAACTCATAAGAACTAGAATAAAAGAAATTTTCAAACTGAAACAACAATACTTGTTTCGTATGGCCTAAAAGCTGCGTAAAACGTAGCTGGTATGAATGGAAGTGAGTGACTGTGATCAATCATGCCCAGAATCCAACCACGTCTTCTTCACGCGTCTTGTACGTTAGTTCCTTGCCACATTATATTTACTAATATTTACCACGTTATTACTATGTAATTATTTTACTAATATTTATACATCTTTATTCGCCATGAAAGGAAGCAGCAGGCAGACAGACGAAAGAAGACAGACAGACAGACAGACAGACAAGCAAGCAAACAATCGACTGATTACATATCACAGATTATTTGTCAACAAATTGAGGCGCAGTCTCTGGAAGCATATTTACTACCGGTATTTTATGTTGTCGTTCTGCTAATTTTAAACGATCAGTAATGGACTTACATCTGCGTCCTTCGGGTTCACTGGGAATATTGATTTTTTTATTTGTCGCTCGGCGCGGTCGGGAATACGGAATGAATGTCATAAAACATGCATGACAACGAGAGAAAGCTTCGACAGATCGGATAAATCGCTAAATCAACTGCCGGTGTGCTTCGAGGCTCCAAAAAAATTCCACGTACGTCCATTTCCGGATTTGATGTCGACTACTATTAGTCGGCCAGTGGCGGCAGCGCAAAATGAGGCCCAGGGGGTCCGGCATCCCCGTTTATAGGCTTAGCCTTCACGTTGGCCCCCATTACTTTGCAAGTGCAACGCATGAAAAGTGCTCTCTGCTGATAAATGTCATGGCCACAGGCCACCCCTTGGTCTCCCTTCCCACTCACGGAACGCTGTCGCCCCACTGCTGTCGGCAAATGTTTGTCGTTGTCAACGTCTCTCATGGCACCAAATCATTCGATAGTTTGCAGGATGTAGCCGCAGTTTAGTTTTCTGTGGTTTTTCATCGTCGCTATAACTTTTGGAGTTGTAACTACTTCCCGTTTTGTGCACGCTGTTTATTACAGGGCGTCAGCATAGCTTGCTATGCAGAGCCCCCTATACATTGCGGGAGATAACGAATTTATGATAACTTTATGCACGCTGACTGCGAATGCACTTGGATAACTGTAGTATCACAAGTTCCATGCAGGGAAGGGTCCGTTTTTAACATTTTTACCGAACTGGGCCCCGCCAAGTTTATATCCGACCTTGAGGCGGATACACAGAAAGTGCTAAACCTCTATTTAACTGTAAAACGTGTTCCACAAAAAGCTCAGCTACCGCTTACAAACAGGGCGTCAGCTATGCATTTCTTTGTAGCTAAGTTACTTACTTAATTACTTACATCTACGTCCGAAACCTACGTCAATGAACCGGCTGATTTATCATGCATACAGCGAATAAACTCCAGCTACCGTACGCCAAGATGCACACGATAACAGCACGTGCGTTAACACGCGACCCCACTGTCGTTTGATACCTCTTCTGTACAGAATTCCCGCGAATGTCCGCATAAACCTTATACTTTCAGAAACTAGACTGTTGGTTATATAAAGATTAGCATTGCATATAGTGTAAGTCTATCTTTATTCGTTTGCACGCAATTGTCCTCGAAAGCTACTAACTCCTAAGCTCAACGTAGTAGCGTAAAAACAGAATTTAACCTAAAATTGCCATTCAAGGTCATTCAAGGTCACGTATTTTGTGATCAGTGGAAAGCCGACGATGGACTCCACGTCGCTATATATAATAATATTGGCCCTATCTCTATAGTTCCGAAGACATCGCCAGCGAAAACACTGAAAATAGCCATTGTCGACAACCCCACTGTCGTCTGACGTCCACTCTCTAAAGTAAGTAAGTAAGTAAGTAAGTAATCTTTTATTATCAAGTGACAAACGCCGGTACACACTACCCGTTCGAACGGCTAGTGTGTACCGGCCTTAAAGGCAAGCCGCGAATATCTGCATAAACCACATAATGCCAGAAACTAGAGTCCCTAACCTACATTTCTGTTGCTTATAGTATGGGTCTATCTTCATTCAAACGTTTGTGTGGGACTTCGAAAGACGCGTGCTCTGTGCAATAGAGTGCGTAATGGCCGTTCGAGGTCATTTGAGGTCATTGATTTTGACACCAATCGAAAACGCATATGCGATTTTAGGGCTTTCGGACTCTACGTCTTCGGCACCTTGGGAAATGAGGCCAACATTATTATATAGTATTATTTAGTCCCTTGTCGCCTTTCAACTGAGCCCAAAATGCATGACCTTGAATGACCTTGAATGACAGTTTTACGTTAAATTTTTAGCCCTTTTTACATATTTACTGTACTGTCTGTTTATACACGTGACCAGCGGAGGTGTGCGGATGTGCGGAAGCGGACCGTGATCCGCAGAATATTTGGGATCCGCGGAAAAATGCGGATCTTTCGTAGACGCTACATTGTCGGAATTTTAACAAAAAAGCCCAACATTAGTATTTGGTATTACTTAGTCCCTTATCGCCTTTCTACTGACTCCAAAACACGTGACCTTTTAAACCGAAAAGAACAGCTGCGGCATCGCGCGGTTTCCTTGCGACAGCACGGCTTTCTTGTTCTACGTGGTGAAAGTAGTAGTCGATCGTCAATCATGACTACCGGTAAGCCACAAACTACGGACTAAGACCGAGGTTACGTGTAAAATAAAACACTAAAACATTTGTGCAAATGTTTTAGCATGTTGAACAGATGTTGAAGATAGGTGATTGCATGTGAAATAAAACATTTTACAACATTTTACGCATATACGGCATAGCTGCGGGAAATCGGCGGCTCTAAAACATTTTTGCCAATGTTTTATTGTACATGTAACCACGGTCTAAGGCATACTGGTTTGTATCGGAGAACTGAAGTTATGCATAGCGCGCCTGCACGAGACGTCTCGACGAGACGAAAGGTCCGAGACCCGAGACGAGACGCCGAGACCTTTTAGGCCGAGACCGAGTCGAGACGTTAGTAGGTCTCGCGACGGTCTCGAGACCGAGACGTCGAGACCGAGACCATATCACTGATTGCGAGACTTCACCTCGTTCATGAACTCTGTAATAAGCAGCGTTATGTGTTATTCGCTAGAGTGCGCCACCAGTATACAAGTTGTACCAGTCAAGTCTCAATAATTTAGCTCGGTATGACAGATACGCCGCTTTCTCAGCGCAACCGTCGAAGAAAAACATCTGCGTTATGCAATATGCAACTTCAAAATTTTTACCTTGTATTAGCTTCCTACCAGTACAGGACATAGGTTCTGCATTCCTTATGTACAAAAATGTTTAGATGCCAGCTAATCATAGGCTACATTCTATTTGGCTTGCGCGTTATCTGCCTAACGGCTCCGATCAGTTATTCATTATTTCATTCATTTATTACAGGGCGTCAGCTATTGCTATGCAAACCCTGTACTAACCATCATCGGAATGTCTGTCCGTCCGTATGTCTGTTACACGCTGGTATTGTGTCAAAACGACGCAATCTATGATCACGAAATCTTCACCGACGGATAGCCCAATGACTCTAGTTTTCTGGATAAAAAGTTGATCCCGAAATTTGAATGGGGTCACCCCGAGCGAGGGCGTTAAATGAGTGGTGTAGGAAAAATTCAGAATTTTCAGCCAATAACTCGCCGTATCTCAGAAACGTGCAAGATAGGACCAAAGTTACAATATATAAATCACTAATAGGAAATCGCATACGCCCTTTCGATTGGTGCCAAAATCAACGACCTTGGATGACCTTGAACGGCCGATACGCACTCTGTTGCAGAAAGGATGCGTCTTTCAGAGCCCGCCACAAAAATTTGAATGAAGATAGACTCATACTGTCGGCAGCAAAAACGTAGACCAATGACTCTAGTTTCTGGCGACATAAGCTTTATGCGGATATTCGCAGGGGTTCTCTGGAGAGGGGTGTCAAACGACAGTGGAGTAATCGAAAACGTCGATTTTCAGGGCTTTTGGACGCTACGTCTTAGGCACCTTAGGAAATGCGGCCAATATTATTATATAGTATTATTTAGTCCCCTGTCGCCTTTTCAGTGACCCCAAAATATATGACCTTGAATGACCCTGACGGGCTATTTGGCGTTAAGTTCTGTTTTCGCGCCGGTTTGGCTGGTTGAGACCGCGCGACTTCGGAAAATAATTGCGTAAAAACGAATGATGATAGACCCACACTGTCAGTGAGTGTAATTTGAGAAATTGGGCCAGAAAATTGGGAGCTCGTGCCTAAAATTTTGAGACCCAAAACCTGAAAATTCCGGACCCAATATCTGACAACTTACCGACGTGACTCAAGTTGACTGCGAATAACAGTAACAAGATATCGTCAATCGGAATATAACCATAAAACACTCCGCTAGGTGGCAGCGTAATCTTATATATTTTGGTCCAATAACAAAAAAGTTATTGTCCGTACTTTTGGCACACCCTGTGTCAATTTCTTCACACGACTGTATCTCGGTTCTTAGGGCCCATCCAAGTTTTATCATCGCTAGAACGTGACGATCACCCCTCATATGAGGCACACATTCCCTACGAATATTTTTGGGACAAAAAGCTAACAGTTGTTAAAATTTAGAACAAACTCGGTTGAATCTTAGGTGCTTACGGGGAACTACAGCAAAATTGTACACGTGTGTATAGTGTGAAGTGCATCGGTCGGAATTTTTAGGGGGCTCTCCGTCGTAGAGTATTTGAGCCCAAAAACTTTGATTTGAAATCTGCGATTTCGCGACTTTTTCCACATGCAATGCCAGAACGAAACGAGATGTCGTCAATCAGAAGAGTGTTTGAAGAGACATCACTCAGTGGCAATGTAGCTTTGTATACTTTGGCCCGTTAACTAAAAACTGTTCACCGTAGTTCTGACCCACCCGTCCCTCAACATTTCCGCAGTTCCGGTCCACCCTCGGTTTTGAATTGCCACATGAGTAAATATCTGCCCCGAAAATGATGCCCAAAATGGCGCCCATCAGGTGGCCATGTAATGGGGGGAATTGCCGCATCTATAGTGTTTCCGTGAGTGCGTGTTTCCGCGTGTCTGTGCGTTCGTCCGTGCTTCATCATGTTAGCACGATATCTCACAAACCAATTGACGGAATTTCGCCGAACTTTTGCTGATGATGTAGTTGAGGGTACACATAAACTGGTTAGATTTTGAAGGTCGATAGGTCAAGGTTAAGGTCATAGCGAGGTCAAATATTCGAGTGAGTTATTGCTGCGGGTAGAGGCATATATAAACATCGATGCTTGTTCGTCGAAGTATCATCTCTATAGTTTGTTTTGTGTTTATGTATTTATGTATACAGCATTGGCATCTTAGGCTCCAACTCTGAACCTTCTGTCAACCTGTCTCGTGGTATGTTCCATTCTCGGCTCAAGACCTATCTCTTTTCCAAGTCTTTTCCTCCTTAGTTCCTCCCTCTCCCACGGACTGATTACTTGGTAAATGAATCGGCACGTTTTTGGTAGTCTTTGGCGTTGTCAACTTGGTAAAGTGCCCAGATTAAGCTACTTCAGCTAGTTTTTGGGTGCACTATAATATCCCCACTTACTTACTTACTTACTTATATAACCTTTCTTACATGTGAACGACCTTCTAATAGCCGCATTAACCGGCATACGTGTAAGATATGTATAAGGCAGTGTAAGGGTTCACGACTAAAGGCGACTGGAGTGGACTGGACATAAACGTAGAAGAAAAGTGTGTGAATGTAGCATGCACAGTTGGAGGTCTCGCCGAGCTGTTTTTCGCCGTGGCTGCCACCTCGACGAAACATTAGCCGTGCGCATGTGACAATGGCCGTGGGACGGCGACGACGTCTTAATTGACCATTTCTCGCGTTAACGCTCGTTTTTGCTGCGTCATGTTTGTCGTTGTTGCGAGGATCTGTTGACGAGCGATCGAGTATTTTCCGTCAGCCCAAGGCTACAACATCTGCGCCGGGAGAGGCCGCCTTAGCTCCGGGCTTCGTATGCGTGAAATGGACCATAATGGAGTCGGTGGAGTGCCGAAAAGCCTGTTATACGGTCGTCGAATGTGTGCTTCATTAGGTTCGTTTCACTGGCGTAAAACAGCGTCGCCTTTTGACGCTTTGGCGCATTTCATGGTAATACTGAATCGCTACAGCGTAGTCCGTAGTCGCCGTTGCTCCGGAGTCGGTGGGAAAAGCGCTTAATAGCATGCAGGTGTGAATATTGATTCATTCTCACCTGATACACCTGCAATAAACGGCGAAATCGCTACAACACTTTAATAGACTTTGTAGAAACGTGAGACGGTGAGAGAAATCGAATGACGCCGAATCGCGCGTAACGTGCCCACATGGAATGCATGGAATATATAATTAAAAACAACGAAAGTAGCAAACGTGTCAGTAACCTATGAATAACAAAATCACATTCATGCTAAATCGGCTGAAAGATGTATGTGTTAATAAGTTCATATTGCAATCAGAAAACAATTAATTGGCCACATAGGGCTACAGAAATATTTAATGAAACATAAGTGTCTAATTAGCTTGTTACGGTATCTATTTTTTGTCTTTTTTGTGTTGTTTATTTATAATTTGTTCGTTTATTACTACCGTATGGTGAAATAAAGATTTTCATAAGCCAACACTTTATCAATCGTGCCACTGAACAGAGGCAGCCGAAACTTCTGTGGTGAACAGTGGTTCAACAATTACAGCTGCTGAATACACTGAACAGTTTTTTCAGCTGACTTAATTAGTTTATGTACTGCTGCAAAAATTCCTTTTTGTTTATGCATGCCTAAAATTCGAATTATGCTTTCGAACAAACGAACAGGTATGTTTCAATAACTTCTTTTCATTTTGTGCAGAATTGTATACTCTTGTAAAACTATTATCTTAAATATCAGCTTAAATAAAACTTAACTAAAATATGATAAAAGAAGCAACGAAAGTTTTACCCAAAACACAATATATCTTGTATGATTCCACGACCTCTTAGCTGTTGTACTTCATAATCTGTCAAAAGTTCTCGTCTATGGACAAGTCTCTGAAGAAAATATAACGAAATAAAGAAGTCATATGAGCGTTAAGACCTGTTTCCACTACGGCTGCGCTGCGCTGCGTGTTGCGAGCGATAGTCAGCGATATCGCTAGCGCAGCGCTACGTAGCGCGACACATCGCTACATATCGCTCACTATCGCTCGCAACGTGCAGCGCAGCGCAGTCGTAGTGGAAACAGGCCTTTAGACTTTTATTTCACGCATTTGTGTAGAACCTTCCGTGAATGGATTTTCAATAAATTTAGAATAGAGTTTCGTTCTGCGGCTGTAATTATTATTGTGTACAAGCTTTTGTTGCAATTGGTTCAGAGATTTCGATTCTGTAGTGCGGTATTCGCCCTTTCCCATTAACTTAACCCTCGTATTGCATTTCTTTTAAGCACGCGTGTTGCGCTGGAGGTAAAAACGCCCATGGCGTTTACTTAGAAAAACGTCAAATTTGTTTCTTTACATCTGCTAATCTCAGACAGTCGACATGGCGATTTTAAAGACAGTAATTTCGAAGACGACTGACAACCGGAAATAGCAATATGGCCAAACAACCGGAAGTACTTACATCTCCAAAGTATGACAAATTTCGTCAAAAATTCCAACGGCACACCTAAGATTTTCGACCAGGAGAGTATCTCTAGGGGATTCCAATAATGACCGACAACCAGAAATGGCCACCGAAACCGGAAATGCTTATATCTCGGAAACTACGAGAGATAACATTAAAATTCCATTGCCGTATCCGGTTATCGGTCGTTGTCGCGATCACTTAGCGACACTTTTATTGAGCTCGCCACGGTCGAACATGCCGGATTTACCGTTGGAATTTCCTCGCTGTCTGTCGTGATTGTAAAAAATAAATATTTTCGGTGTTGGCGGCCATATCCCTATTTCCTGTTGTCGGCCGATATTGCAATCACTTGCCGACACTTTCGTCGAACTCTCTATGGTCGTAAGTCCCAGATTTGCCGTTGGAATTTCAATAGCTTTTCTCATAGTTTCAGCAATATAAGTATTTCCGGTTTTGGCAGCCACTTCCGGTTCTTGATCGTTGTTCGAATCGCCTAAGGATACTTTCTTCGATATCGACTAGGTCAAACATCCCAGGTTTTCCGTTGGAATTTCGATGATATCTGTGGTATTTTTGGATATATAAGTACTTCCGGTCTGTGTTGTTATTTCCGGCTGTTTGTCTATGTCGCATTTATTTGTGGATATTTTCTTTGAGCTTCCTGTGGAAGAAAACTTTGCTTTTACCGCTAGAATTACAATAATACTTACTTTGGAGGAGGCTGTATCACTCAACTTCGCCAGTTTCAAAATAATTCGTGCGTGTTTGACGACATGCGAAACAACTTCCGGTGAACCGATCGACGATCTGACTGTTGCTTCTTGTGCCTCATTCATATTCAGGAAAAGTCGCAAAACGGCTTCGCTCAACTCTGGACAGAATTTTTTAGTGACGCAAAAACCGAGCTGGAGGCTTTTTAACCCCAAAGCTCAAGATTGCACGAATCGCCTCCGAGGATGTTGTCATTCAACTTTTAATTAGTAAATGTTTGCCAATAATGCTGTACGGCTTAGATGTTTGCTGTCTTCGCAAAGCTGAAGTCAATTCGTTAGACTT
>Ga0209679_1001216_pt1 | contig 10737 bp, 12 predicted proteins | sample WorMetHEROISLAND_4_FD_187408 | JGI IMG/M metagenome (GOLD analysis project Ga0209679, IMG submission 187408) | Marine gutless worms symbiont microbial communities from Max Planck institute for Marine Microbiology, Germany - Olavius sp. 2 HERON... ...
TAGTGTGTATGCAGAAAATGCACTCTACTGAATGCTTTCCAGTTTACTGTTTTATCACTGTTTTGAGGAAAGGGAACGGAGAGGGACTGACCGCAGTGAAAAATCTTTCATTTATGCCTCTACGGTATGACATAACATAACATAAAATTTTAATAAAATGACAGACAAAACGCTGTCAAGTTTACAAGAGAATGTAAATGAATGTATGGTAAGTTCTCAAGTCAATCTCTGTACAACATTCTCATAGTGTAGTTTTTGTCTTTGAGCAGAGTAGTTCGTTCAGGCAGTTGGTAATTGTGGCTGCGCTCACGTAGACTGTAGTGCTGCTCACGTTCAGGTGGCAGCAGCCGATGTAGCAGATGCTGACTATTGCTGGTGATCCGCATGAAAAATTGGTCGTCGGCATCATCACAGATGCTGGCGAAGGTGGTCGTACTGTTAGCACGATATCCCAGTCTTGCCGATCTGCGAAGAAACGCTTCCAAGCGATGACGGTCATCTGCAGAGGCAAATCCCCACCAAGCTGGAGATGCATAGCTCAGTCGGTTGATGACTATCGCCTGGAACACTGCATGTAGAGCTTTGTTAGGTAATCCATGTTGACGCTAGAAATGACGAGCTTCTGTGCTGAATTGGTCCAGCTAACTGTCAGCCGAAGTGACTCAGAACTAGAAGTGCAGAGATACGACATGAAGAAAAATACTTTTACTGTTGATCCTATCATATTGGAAGATAAATTGTGAATCAGACAAAATGAAAAACTGTCCCCAAACCGCTGAAGTCGGTTTTTCTAAAACTGAACCGCAGAAACTGAGTTCTTGGTTTTTGAATTTTGCAGTCAGTTCGGTTCGGTTTTTAGAACACCGATATCCGACACCGGGTTCCGCAGACCCCGATCTGGGAGTTTTTTTGTAGATTTGTGGAAGAAAAACGTGAGTGTAAAGTTTGAATTTGTCTTTGTCCTTGTTGTTGAAGGTTTAAAGACTTTGACGGTGAGATGTTGATGGAATACAAGCTGATGAGACAAGACTCACCGGAGATGTTTGCCGCGTGTGTCCAGCATGAACTGACCACTGGACGACTGACCATGGCTGATGTGTTGAAGCTTAACCACGCACTCAAGCTGCTTTAATCTCATATCATTGTCATCATCTTCGTCATCAGCAGCAGCATCTTTGATGCTATGAGCCTTTTCACTGTCTGTATTTCAGCTTTGTAAAGATGAAAGTCCAGATACTTGGTGTAGTGCTGCTTACTTAACTCTGGTTTATACCAGAAGAGATTTACAGTCTCAGAAGTGGCAGCTGATTGCCATGAGCTAATGATACCGTGGCATGTTAATTGATCACCCATTGCCCACGCTAGCGAACAATTGGACCCGCGATGCAGCATGCAGACATACCACTGCCCCAATCAGTCACACTAGGCCTTTACCCCATAGCCTGTAAGCTACTACTCATTTCCCATCCCGCTGAGGGTAGGAGGTTGAGTTGACTCATACACTACACTGTCTGTTGTACGTCTGTCGCATATCTAATCATCATCGTTGTCGTTATCACTTTGTACTGTCAGCGCTAGATACTAGCTGAATGTTGACTGCCTGTATGTATGTGATGATCTTGTCTTGCTGGGTCTTTCTTTGTTCAGTTTCACTACCTCACTGGGCGTTGCTTTGAGTCTCGAGAAACACGTCTTTGGGATGATTTTGTGTTGCTGGGTCTTTCTTTGTTCAGTCCTCACTACCCTACTGGGCGTTGCTTTGAGTCTGGTTGAGAAACAGGTCTTTTGGATTTTACATTTGTTATTGCTGTGATTTTATGCATCGCATTCAAACACCGTCAGTAACCGCCGCGGTGGTATAAAGTTTATCATTGTTTTTGTTATGAGAGTTAAATGATGTTTGATATCAGTGTGCAGTGCTTTGTTATACTATCATTGGAGTTCTGACGTGTGAAGCAATTATTGATCTCATGCATTCTTTTATCATTTGTTCTGAGTGTCTGTTACTCGTTGCATCAGCTGTATACTGTGTCGCTCAATTGCACTCAGCTTTCGTTTAACCCATTGTTCTAAAGTTACTCTAAGTTCGTTTACTCCACATTACGCCAGTCCCCAAAAGTGAAATCTTGGGAATTGTTGTGGCAAAACTTTTACAGGCCGGATGCCCTTCCTATCACCCAACCAACAGTATCAAAGCATTGAAGGACGGCATTGTTCCTAACTGGAGACAGCACGCTGGCACCATGCTACCAAGATAGACCAGGAACACTGTGATGGTTGCATGGGCTGCCTTGCCATCCAGCTTTAAGGGAGCAACTCTGCTGTGGCAATGACAGTGTTCCGGACTTGGAGACAGGATTCTGTCACCTTGTTGTCATGGTGAGCCAGGACCACTTGTGCTGGCAGAACGTTTTACAGACCGGATATACTTTCTGTCACGTAACTGACAGTGTCTGAAGGCAAAACACTTTGAACTTCAAAGAAAACTGAGATGTGACCTTAAAGAATTTTTTCATCCGATATCAGTGAAATTTGGTACATAGGTAGGGGTCGACGAGTGATGCACGATGGTGTGCCAAGTGGCCCGATCCAAGGTCAAGGTCACGTGGCATTGAAAGTTATAAATTCTTCCATTTTCAACATCTATCTCGTCTGCCATTTTCAATGGGAACTGGCGAATGACTGCTGATTCTTAAACTAGAGGACAATATCTAAATTTGTTCGGGCCGGATTTTTGATGTCTGTCCTAGCTCACAAGAGGTGTCGACTGTCACTGTCAGTCACGTACGCACGGGGCTAATTTACTTTAAAATGTTACTGCTAATTAGTACCAATATCACTCATGTTTATTGGCATTGCGATATTTGTCCGTTTTTCATTTGGCATTTTTATTTACCTGCCAAATGTTGTGCAATAAAGGGTACACAAATATTAAGGGTTTCACTGTATATTTTTGTGCAAGTGCAGAGCTGTTGTTATCCCAGCAGCAAAACAGTCATTCTTATGCAATATTAGTGATGTAGCTTTACTTTGATGTATTTTCACGTTTGTGATTCTAGATTTTGATTTTTGTGGGCCTAAGTGCTTTGCAAGTGTGCCATGCAGTAGCATTGTTGTATCAGCCTAAGCCGATACATTGCAATTACCAATTTGTCCATTATAGCGGTTTTTGTCGAATATCTCCGTCAATTCTTAATCGATTTAAACCAAATGTACAGGCGTAGTAGTGTGCCAAAAAACACGTCTCCGTGCATTTTTTGAGCTTCTTAGCTCAAGCGGTTTCAGAGCACGGCGCCGCCACGACTTTTTTTTGTCACGTTGTCTGTCACGGTGTAGCGAATCCCTCGACTGCCTCACACTAGCATAATTTGGCTTAAATAACGTGTTTCCTGTTCGAATGAATGCCCGACGTCTAAAAATCGCAATATTTCGATCGTGGGCATAGTCAAAATTGAAAAACCTGAAAATTTCGGATTTTGACCCCATGCGCCTGCGTGCAGGCATATCGACATCAGAAATACATTTTACAATTTCACAAATGGTTTCAGCAGTTAGGGCACATGCCACAGAAGTGCTCATGCCGAAGCACAAATCCTCTAGCACAAACGGTTTACCCGCTACAGGGCGGTAAAGTGCATCCAAATTTTGAAAACAAAAAAAATTTTCAGAAAAAATTTCTTTCAGCCTCCACTACGACCAGAAAAATACGCTGAATCTGCTGGTGAAATCCATTTTTAAATCCGTTGACAATTAACGGAGATATTTGCAATTTCGTGACCGCCGTGTCTGCTCTTTCCAATACGTCGCAACGCAGCGTCTACAACTAGGCGCGTAGACCGATACTTCGCACTGGGCAACACTTGCCCTGTGCATCTTTTTCTAGTTAGTACATGTTTGTGCCAAACAATAATAGTAATTATTATTATTATCATCATCATTATTATTAAAATAATAATGACAAGGACCAAAGTAACTTGGAAATAGGTGGCATCATTGTGAACTGCCTGTCTAACACAGTGTTACTTGGGACCACACGAGTGTTCATACCAAACGGCATCTCATTCCGTCCAGCGGCTTTAGCAGCGTGCACGAGTGTGACAGATGACATATAGATGGACAGACCATGCTACGGTAATATCTGTCGCAATAAGCGGAATCGCTTTGAACAGTACTGCCTTAGTAATTTGTGAAAGTTTGTGTTATCACCATGTGGCGAGATTCACTACAAGGTGGTCACATAGTGTCTGCTTCTCGCACCTTCTGAAGCAGTTAACATATATGAATAGCATGACAAATGTCTTGCTTCGGTTTTGAAACCATCTAGTGGTGATGTGGTTTGATTGTCCCAACACAGACTGTTCCATGTATCCAGACCACCCACATGTCTGTTTGCTGAGTTATCATCTGTCTGTGACATCAGACTTCAGTGCACAGATCTGTGTCAACAGTGCATCGATATGCACGGCACATACAGCACAATGTATAAGCTTATTTTGTGCACTTTGCTGTATTCTAACTTCAGCCGTGTGTGACGTCGTGACTGTGGGTGGTCAAATGCACGTCTGTCATTTATGACGTTGATTGACATTTATGTGGAAGGTTTGTGGTTTTTTCACTTTTGTTGTAACGTAACTGAACTATACATTGCAAGTTTGTACTAGTGTGTATTTACCTCTAATCTGTTTACAAAGTTACTGCAATATATCAACAGTATTTGCGTATTTGACGTCATCACGGTCACTGGCGGATCCAAGATATGGCGCACCGGGCGGCCGCCCCCGTGGACCAAATATTGGGGTTTTCTTTAATTTAAATACTAAACTTTTGGCCCCTTCTGTATGAAAATAGACGAGAAGCTTTCAGCTTCAGGGGACCCCCAAAAGGGGTTCTGCCCCTGGACCCCGCTGTGGCTCTACCCAGTGCCTCGTTATAGGTTCGCACTCCACGCGCTCGCCATGGTCCGCCCCTTTGGCAAATCGTGGGTCCACCCCTGATAATGGTCAATTTGTGGTGACGTCGTCAGCGACTAAACCACATTTCAGCATATTGTCTTATTTTGTTATTTGCATTATCTATTCTGCATCTTCGTTGCAGCTTTGTTTTTGTTGACTTGATCCGAGTGACTTGCAGCAGATTCGCAGAGAGTCTTGACTGTCGTATTATCAGTGTATTACCATCATAAATTGAACTATGACAGTCAGACTAATTATTAGTCTGATTGTCATAGTTCAATTTATGATGCATACTGCGCTTCATGTAGATTAAGATGTCAGTTATGCTTTCTTGCAAGGCAAGCATATAGTACAAAATCGGTCCTACTCATCCGGCAGTTTTGGTCACAAAACCAAAAAGTTCGAATTTACTGTCACCATGTGCTGGATGCTTATTTCACCGGCCATGGAAGCTCTGAAATAGTGGGACGGTGACGCGCGCCAAGGGCAGGGGCTTGTGGGACTCCGGGGGTATCACCTCTGGAAAATTTTTGAAAATATAGGTGCAAATGTGTGCAATTTGGTGCATTTTTGGCGACCAATGCAACAGAAAACTCAGTGTTTAATTTAGATTTTGGGAGATCAGTTCGATGACACCAGGTTGAAAGAAGTGGCATGGAAAAATGTCGATTTTCTATGGTATATTTGAGAATGAATAACATGCATCTGTGTCAGGCCTCTTAGCCAGGCTGTAAAACTGAACAATCTATTATCTATACAGGAATGGCTCCAGTTGCAACATTTACAGTTGACAACACTGTGAGGAGGTGATCTTTATGAAATTTTGAACGTACAGTGTGCGGCAAAAAAAGTATCCCGTAAAGTTGTTTGCCATTTTCTAAGCAACCACTTGGAATTTTTACGTGAAATTTTACACGTTCATTACTTGTTCATACACACATAAAAATGCCAAGCGGCATTTGATTGCCTTCAATTACTGCAAAGTTGCAGAATTTTTTGTGTGACCACCTAGTGATTTTTGCACGTTCAAAAATCTCTGTACGAAAAAGACCAACACTTACTGAAATAAACGACCAAGTAACATTGTTGATGACACCAGAGTGATGCAAACTTCGTAAGCAATAAGTCTGATTTATTCGTCAACAGTTTCTTGGTGTTTTTGGTAAAGCATTTATTGTTGACACTACCACCGTGAGCTAGTAAGACCTGCAGGTGATCTGGGATAATCAGCCACAGTGAACGATCGCAAGATTGATGAGTAAAACTTCACTCAGCAATTAAATGCGTGCATGAAAGCTGACGACAGACACTTCCAGTAACGGCGAATTGTTTATTTTGTTCAAATCACGACGGATTTTTGCGTCACATTACAGTGGTTGCTAAGAAAAAGGCAAAAAACTTTAGATACCTTTTTGCTGCACACTGTACATTCAGTGCGAAATGTGTATTTTTGATTTTCATTGTGTAAAAAATCAGTTTTACCATTTTATTACTTATATCTGTTACGACTGCATCATGACTGACGTGTATGTCCACTGGACGTAGTATAAGGCATTACCATATCCCAGTCTGTGATAAGATAATGTGCCTGTGTATGCACTCAGTTGCAGTATGCTCTGGCTATGTGAAGAATGAGTTAATATTGTGTTTTACCTGCAGTGTTAATGCATGTAAGTTGTCGAGATATGCACAGAAGTGTTGGTCTTTCCCCGATTAAATTGCATTAAATTGATCTGTTTTGACAGGAATATTTTCTGAATTTTACGACAGCTGTTTTCTAGTAGTTTAGTAGAACGTATTTTTCTTTGATCTTTGATGACTGATTAGCTGGGAACCTATCAGTTTTAACGGCTTTGAAGATTCGGATGCTGAGCCTTTGTCGTCAAAGCACACAACGCAACTGCATGGACGCGGCTGAAGGACAGTTTGAACATTTCATAAGAAATGCATTCCTTACCTCTTCAGCCGGTAGACCAGTTTCAAACAGTTTTCGTTTAAAATAAAACTACGCCATTGCTGAATATAACTTCCGCTTTATGAGTGTTAACACTTGTAATTTCAAACATTCTGGTCAGAGCACCTGGCTGGCCCATACAACGCGAGTTTGTTCTCCAGTGGTGTCAAGTATTGAAGTACCTCTGCTTTGTTACTTTACTCCACTACTCCAGTGGATGTTTTTACTTTACACTTTTACTCAGCTTTATTATCCGTTTTCCTACTAAGGCCATTGCAAAGAGTACGTTATTTATTGCTGTATAAAAATCCAATAGAGTTTATAATTTGCTGTACAAATCATAGTTTTCTTACCTTATATCACAAAAGTGACCGTTTACCTTGTGGATTTTCAGGCCGGTTTCTGATTTATAACTAGGTTTTACTTTATGTTGAAAATGTCCTAATAAGTTCTAATTAAGCTCGATGTCTTTTCGTTTTTTTATATTTTCCATCTTCTTTCCAGCTAACAATTAAAAATTATGTACACAAATAACATGAAAGTACACATTTAACTTTCTTTTTAAATCTTGTTACATATTAAATACATGTATACAAAAATATGTTAAACTCAATATGTTAAAATATGTTAAACTTAATTATGTAATAAAATAACAGGAAAGCACTGCTAATCGTTATGATAACGTCAAACGAAGTAACTAGGACGACGGATAACTGCGTGTAGCATCAGTAACAGCAGCAGTAACTCCCGGACCACCAAGTGACGTCTGAAAGCAGTCGTATCCTGCCGCTATCATCTCCCGCATTGCTGCCTTAACGTCGTCCTGGGCCACGTCTAAACACACCAGCAGTGCAAACATTTAGTTACAGTCTTTTGAAATAGGTCGATCGGATGCCACGGTTAATGGGTGAGGTCAAGTTCCGTTAAGCGAAAAGTCTTAGACAAAAGTCTTAGCTGAACTCTAAAGTTTCAATTTAAGTCGGAGCTCAGATAAGACCTACTTTGACCTCTGTATGGTCTTAGACCGAAGTTAAGCACTAAGACTTAAGACCAAAATGCATTACTTTATCATTGGGAATTCCCAGCCAATTGCTGCCGAGTTCAGCTTAACTTTGGTCTTCGCAGTTTTCTTGACTTATGTCACGACTAAGACCAAAATTCGGTCTAAGAATATTCCTAGACCCAGTCTTTGTCGCGAGGTCAAGTTCAGTCTTAAGTTGGGTCTTAGACCAAACTTGGGTCTTAAGACTTGTCTTAGACTTTTCGCTTAGCGGAACTTGACCTCACCCAATGTCTACAGGTTTAAGCTCAAAACTGTTTTTGTATAAGAAAAATTTGCATTTTTGAAGAAGTGCAACTGCTGTCACTGACACTTTTTCGGAAGAACTGAACATTACGCAGCTTATTCTGATGCAGTTCTATATTCTAGGCGACAGGTCTGCGTCTGCCAGTGCACAGTGAACAGCACAGTTAATCATAATCTTCCAGCAGAACTCACTAAGCTTTCCCACCATCGTGGACCAGAAACATTTGCAACTGTAAAAGTTGTCAACTTTTCAACGCGTAAGTCACCCAAGTGCTAACTATCAATATTGAATTTGACAGCAGTTATTTGCAAACAACAGTGCATCACTACACAGCTAATTGCACTAATGAAAATTATATATAGGTTTACTCTGTACGGAATGAGTTTCGAAAATTGAAATCTTCAGTAATAAGATTAACAAATTCATCTTTTTTTCTGACATTTTTCGCCAAAATGTTTTTACTGCTGTCGGGTAATATTCAAAGCTGTCCTGTATCAGTTTTTAATAGCTATGTCACACATCCGATAAGAAGTCATTTATCCAGACAGCAAATAGAAATGAAACAGAAATATTTCAAACAGAAATACAAAATAGAGAAACAACGTGCAACTGACAAGGTGGAATGAGTGCAAAGGCGCAGCCTCCGCCGCCGGCGCCGGTCAACTTAGCATGAAGACTGTGACGTCGAGCTATTGAGCTGACAGTGTCCAGCGACACGTGGCCGACACCGAGCGCGTTTAACAAATATTGATTCATGTCGATCAGATCCTAACATACAAACAATAACAACAGCTTGTCACCGCAACATTACAGCTGGTGGACAATCCGCAACAAAACGCTCAGAAAGTATTCAGCAAAATGAAATCAATACGCTGTAATGCTACATGAACTGATAAATTTGAGCCCTTCACAATCATACATAGATGTATCTCTGTGTACTTGTACAGTCGGGGTTCCCAACTTCCCACACTTTTAATAACAAAGAATTCCAGGACTTTCCAGGACCGTCAAAACGTTTTTTCAGGACCTTCTTGGAACCCGCCAATGTTTAAATTAGAGCTGTCGAATTAACGCGTTAATTAACGCGTTAACGCGTTAAAGAATTAATCGCGATTAAAAAAATTAACGCCGTTAAAAAAATTAACACACACACATAAATTCTATGAAATAGGAGTTCCAATATGCAATTGAACTGCGGTTATTTGACGATCGGATAATATTCAGTTAATTATTAACAACAAATGTCGCTTAATTTGTCAGTTGTGCATCACTGTTTGATGGCAAGTTCGACAGTGGTCGCATCTTGTAGATGAGTCGTGAACAGCAAGACGTGCAGTCGTTCACTGGCGGGCAACCTACAACATAAACTGGACCTGTCGAATTGACGCGTTAATTAACGCGTTAACGCGCGATTAAAATAATTAATCGCACGATTAACGCGATTAAAATAATTAATCGTTCGACAGCTCTAGTTTAAATATAAAGAAACGGCAGTTACTTACTGTACATACAGAGTGTAATCCACTGCACAAAGTTTATCATACGTAAAACTTTGGAAGGAAACTGTTCAGTTCCACTTATTTAAGTAAGCAAGTGCTACACTAGTGCTACACGTTGTTTATTTTGAACCCCTGGTAAATTCATCAACTATCCAGGATCTTCATTTGCCAATACTTTCCAGGATCTTACGCTTTCATTTCCAGGACTTTCCAGGGCCTGGAAAATCCAGGAAAAAATCCAAGACTTTCCAGGATGCGTGGGAACCCTGTACAGTACATGAAGCATATAGTATGTACTGGCAGGAAACTTGCCTCCAGCTTGTGGAAGTAACTGTTAGTAGCATCATCATCATCAGCAGCAGCATCCAGTACAGTTAGTGTCTGTTGACACCGCTGTGCAATTGCTTCAATTGAACTCAACACTGGATCCACAATGTTGACATACTGCCAGAACACACACACAAAATTTGCCGATAGCAATAAAACTACCGTAGATCAGGGTCGCCACAAAGTAGGAGAAAAAATTCCACGAGTTTTCCAGGCTTTTCCAGAGTCATAAACTTACTTTTCCATGGGTTATCACAACAAAAAGTAAATGTAATAATGACCTTCATCAAGGGTCATTCCACATCAACTCCAGCAACATAACAGGTCACCACCGCACTGACCATGTCAGAAATGCACGAGACTGTTTTACACAAATATTTGAATGTCGAATTAAAAACACTTTTTGTTTGTTACAATTTTTCCCTGAGGTTGCAGAATTCCCTGAGAATTCCCTGAGTTTTCCATGTTCAGAGAAATCCCAGAGTATTCCAGGTTTTCCAGGTTTGTGGCCACCCTGTAGATGATTGTTTGACGTCAATGTGGATGCCTCCGAACGCTGCAATAACTCACTCAACTACCTGACCTCGTAGCGACCTTGACCTTGACCCTTCAATCTCACAGTCAGTCTATATCACTTCAATTTACTGCAAAAAATCAAAATAATTAAGAAAACTAAAATTCTTCAGTGGATGCAAATT
>Ga0209679_1001217_pt1 | contig 10736 bp, 10 predicted proteins | sample WorMetHEROISLAND_4_FD_187408 | JGI IMG/M metagenome (GOLD analysis project Ga0209679, IMG submission 187408) | Marine gutless worms symbiont microbial communities from Max Planck institute for Marine Microbiology, Germany - Olavius sp. 2 HERON... ...
TCATAGCCTATAATTGTAAACTGGGTCACGACAGCCGACGGCTGCGTACACACCGCCGACGCAACTCAACTCGACAGTTGAGTTGCGTCGGCGTCGGCGGTGTGTATTGGGTTTAAAAGTACGCTCGAAAATACCCTGAGTACGAAAAATTGTGTAGAGAATGAGGAAAATAAATATGCCAGATGCACAAGAAATGTTCAAAAAACCAAGCCTTACGATTACTGACTTTCTCTTCTGTATTAGCAGAAAGTTGACATAATTACAAACATAGTCAACCACGTGGAGACAGCTTATTTCCAAACATTAACGAAAATTCAATAAAACGCAATAAATACAGAAAATAATAGTGATAGAGGAGAAAAATTTAAAATAAGTTAATAATCTAATAACAAGATTCTGTAGTCCGTGACATACATGATATACTAAAATCTGCGTCGAAAAAGACAACTTACAGTACAACTTTTAGCCGTAAAAACGCTGTTCGCGTGATGGTAAAAATCCATATTTATTGCGTGCGGTTGACGGACGTTATATCTCGTTCTCGACTGTTTTCTTCAGTCGCTGAGGGACTGCAGGACTCGGCATAGAGATGTGACAAGCATAGATACGCTGTTGACAAGTAAACCGGCGCCGCGACGCGCCGCATGACGTTCGTCTGAAAGACGATGACGACGAAGACCACCCGCGAAGTCGTCCGGGGAATTCATCGCCGCGGTGCTCGAAGACGCCCGGTCACCGTGTCGACAAATGATTTGACGCACGCAGAGTGTCGGTCGCGGCCAAGGACCGGAAGTCACACGTGGTCACGTGGTCCAAGTCAATTACGGACGACCCGGTCCCCAGTGATTTTGCCGACCGTCGTCACTGCCATGACGTCATTTATTGCGTCAAAACCTAATCTCACTGGCTTTTCGGTGATACATATAGACGCTGGACAAATTATCGCATCACGCAGCTTATTAACTGCAATATACTGGGTGGTACAAAAAGTAAGCCACCAAGTTTTTGTCATAACTTCATCAAATATTGACCAATTTTAAGAGTTCCTTTAAAATTCAGAATTCTACTTTTTGGGCCACTTTGTAGAAATAGTCAACGACAGCGGCTCTGTGATGAGAATTTTTCTTTTGTTTGCCTGCCCGGCAGCAGTTCCAATTCCTCTTCAAAACTAACCGCCGTTGATGTGTAAGTAGTAAGTAAGTAGTGATATTATAGTGCACCCAAAAGCTAGCTGAACTAGCTTAATCTGGGCACTTTACCAAGTTGACAACGCCAAAGACTACTAACAACGTGCCAATTCATTTACCAAGTAATCAGTCCATGGGAGAGGGGGAGAACTAAGGAGGAAAAGATTTGGAAAAGAGATAGGTCTTGAGCCGAGAATGGAACATACCATGAAATGTGCTTTAGATTTTTCGCAGACCTACTCGTCGCGTAGGCCGTTTTAAACTTGTCGTTGGCTATCATGTGGATTATGGTGTTAGATGTTTTACTACTTTTACAGTTCGACTTAACAGCTGGTTAATGACGGTGACGCGCTGTCTCCGGTAAGATGAAATGAATGGCCTGACTGGCTGGGGTTAAGGTGGGGCGCGTTCACTTGTGTCGGGTGGCAGATAACACTGTGTGATCCTATATACATGGCAAGTGTCGCCCCATAAAGCGCTTTACACAGGTTTAACCTTTTATATACAGTATATACATCTTTATTCATCAATGAATGATAGCTTTTAACCTTTTTGAATGAATATACTCCATAAACTACGGATAAACTTTGTAATCACATGCTATTCCTATAATCTCTCGTATTATGCGTCCAAATTATTTCATCTCGGCACTGCATAAATCGTATAATTATCGTTGTTGTTGTTACATTTTCGGATTTTCTTATGACCATCAGTTTTTCTTGTTCTCTTTTATGTCTCCGCCCACCGACGGGTGTGTCGGGGGCATTATGTTTTCCGGGTTGTCCGGCAGTGAGTGCGTCCGTGCGTGCTTCCGGGCGTGCGTCCTGTTAGCACGAAACCAGTAGACGGAATTTCATCAAACTTTGACTGATGTTGAGGCGACAGGTGAACTGAATAGGTTTTGAAGGTCGATTGGTCAAGGACAAGGTCACAGCAAGGTCAAACATTTGAGGGAGCTATTGCGGCGGGCGGAGGCATACACATTGACGCTTGGGCGTCGAAGTATCATCAAGTTCTCAAAATGTCGTTAATTTCCAACTTCATCTTTACGCCAGACTCCCGACATGTTAATGTAACACAATCACGTCGCATTGTGCCGTGTGTATTACAGCGTGTGTAAGACCGTGGTTACATGTAAAATAAAACATTTGCAAAAATGTCTGAGAGCCGTCCACTTCCCGCGGCTATGCCATGGACGTAAAATGTTGTAAAATGTTTTATTTTACATGTAACCACCTCTAAAACATTTTTATTGTGATTCAGTGTGGAGACGTTTCACTCATGTTTTAGTGCCCTGTGGCTCATCCAACCAAAGTTTTGCGCGTCCTCTGCCCTCTGGTCCCTGCAGCAGCCCTTGAAAAAGAAATATGGTATTTTATAATTCAGCAATCAGTATCCATCGTTGTTCAAAGCAACTCTGATATTGACATAGTCCAAGACAAAATTAACCGACACTTTTACTTGAAAAAATGCCATTAATTTCGGTTTCACGGTCACGGTAATCACAAACATATAGATCAATTTTAGGGCAAAAAGGGCCCAACCACTCAAATTTTGGCGGCCATGGTTCACAGCCCCCTTGTAGCGTCCCGATGGATGTCAACACAAGTTGTAATTCAGTTCCTGCAGATATGCGTCGTGTTCAATTTCCAATACTCGTCGCCGCGCAACAGCAGCAGCAGCAGCAGCAGCGTCAACAGCGACAGATAAATTGAATCGATTCATTATTCATTGAATCTATTCATTTGAGAAATTACTCGCGGCAGTGTCGCTGTCAACCATCTGCCTCCGATATCGCACCATCACATGTGGCAGAATGGTCATCGGTTCAATAGTGACTAAAGTCTATATCACACCGACTAATTTGTACACCGCACGGATTTGTACTTGTTACATCATGACCACTACATACACACAGTCGCAGTGATTGGCTATGATATGTGAACTGACCCATTTCAGTGATTTGACCTAGTTGTTGTTCGTTATTATTGGCTAAGCGTCCCTAACTGGGTCAATACAGTCGGTTGACGTGTGCAGGATTTCGCAATCAGGTTCAAACTTCCAGTTACATTTCCGGGTCCGGGCGGAACCCCGGCCACCAAAACTCATTTTGTCCTCTTTGAAGTACAAAATAGCACACTTCGCGGTATGATATTCACCAAAAACGGTAACGGCAGAAAAACGCCTTAGTATAATTGGGCTGTATTTTTGTCCTGATTTTTTTGTCGTCAGTGGGGTAATGAACCCCCAAACCTCCCTACGTATGCCTATGGTTAACGACATCGAACGTTAAAACGCTCACTGCGTTTGTCGGTTTCATGCGTCTTCTTCTTCCAGCTTGTTTCAGCGACAGATGCCGCTACGAAATCCCTGCACTGTTCTCTGTCTTCTGCCGTGTAACTCAGTCGGTTTTCCAGACTTCGTCACGCCGGCTCCTCTGAGGTCTTCATTACAGTCCACCCATCTCTTGGGTGGTCTTCCTCTTGATCTTTTCCCTTCTGACCGCCACTGATGAACTCTGTTTGTGATTCCGTTGTCTCTCAAGCTCACGTGTAAGGGACAGAGTTTTTATGCCTCCGTCATTATTGGGCAGTAGCGGAGGCATTATGTTTTCATGTTGTCCGTGCGTGCGTCCGTGCGTGCGTTCGTGTATCCGCCCACGCATGATGTGATGTTTTCGCGATATCTCCGGTACACATTGACGGATTTTCTTTAGGCTTTTGTCGCCAGTGCATCTTGGACGAAAATGAACAGGTTTGGGGTCAAAAGGTCAAAGATCAAGGTCACCGCGGGCGGAGGCATGTACAGAGTTCGACGTTGTGCGTAGAATTGTAACCATCTAGTTCAGTGTAGAAGTGTCTCACGTAGTCAGGAAATACTCTAGAGCACGCTGTAGGCAAGTCTAATAGCGGACTGAGTAGCAGCTCTAAATGCAAGCCGGTCATAACTGGTTTGCGATTTTTGCGAGGTTTGCGACTTTTTTAAAATTAATTATAAATAGCCTATCGTTAAAAGCCGCCGAGACGAGACGCTCCAGCCACTGGCTCCAATCAACTGCCGGTGAAATTTTTAGGGATTTATACTGCTCAAGAGAATAATAAGGGCGTTCAAAAGTTATTTTAAACATTGTTCTAGCCATTTTAAACATTCTTCCACAGTTGTGCACATTCCGCCGACAGCGCTTTACCACGTTCCATTAGAAACGGCTACGTTACGTTACACGCCGCGCTCGCCCTCCGTCGTCAACCGTCGTCATCAATACGAATTGTCCTTTGAGTCTGAACGCAACTACTTTTGTCTCTGATATTCTTCCTGTTAGAGGTGATGTGTCGAGAATTGTTGCGTGATAAGCTCCAGATCAGTGGCGTATCCAGGCTCTGAAGTCAGAGTGGGCACAGAGGGTCTGGGGGACGGAACGGGGTCCAGAGGCGGAGACCGGTGGGGGCCTAGGGCGAAGCCCCCACAAGCCAGATATATACAAACAATAGCAGCTGTCAAATGCTTTTCTACGCAGGTTTGTTGCCGAATCCGTCCTCCATCTTCCCCCTGTCCCCAAAAACTCTTAGGATCTGCGCGAATTTCATGACCCAAGCCCACCCGTGGCTACGCTACTGCTCCAGATATATAGCGGTTGTGGTAAGAAAATTGAGACAAGCTTGTTCCGTGAGCTGCATTTCGTAAACGATTCGTTATATTTTTACGGTCGATATCCCGGTTGTTTGTGGTCCGCAGATTCCGTTTGGCCTTCCGACATGTCAGCGCATGCAGCGCAGATTACGGAATACGTCGTAAAAAGCTCGTCAAGTAATGTCGTCGTACACAAGCGACAGCCGGCTTAGTTGGTGGGCACGGCTGATGGCTGGGCTAATTAAATCTGCGATGCCGATGGCCTCCGACGTTGTATACGTCTTCCAAGCGAGAGGCGTCATCGGTCGTGTGCCGATGATTACGACGGCGGGAATTGAAGGGCGTCACGTTGCGTCGTAGTGACGACGATGGAAGACGACGCAGCGCGCCGTCTAATGACGTAGCCGTCCGTAATGACCTCATGAAACGCGGTGACGCGCTCCGACAAGAAACCGGCAAACCGTCTAGTTTGTTAAACGTTTGAACGAGCCGATATTCTATCTGATTAGTCTCGACGGGGCGTCTCACGGCGCGGTATTTCTGTCTCAGATGTGGACGTAGCATCGTCATTATCAGCACCATGGCGCCGTGTCAGAAACATGAAACCTTCATTCTGCTCCGGCTTTTCGCAAAGCTTTTAAGACTCATTTGTTTCTGCAACTATAGACATTGTAATGCACTGTTGGTCTTCGTCGATGTGGACAGGGCACTATAACATTCATGATTATGATTATGATTATGATTATGCCACGGGTGATGTGGACAACCAAGGACCTGACCTCCAGTGTGTTCCATATCTTGCGTCGACTAGCTGTAACAGCTTCACCGGTGACGCATCTGCTAATATACCCTCCAGATATTTTACCCTTTCGACCAGGTTTGCCAGTGAAGCGTAAATTCTACATGCCCTATCTCATCGGTGCGACGTGTACAGTAAGTAAGTAAGTAAGTAAGCAAGTACAACCTGGATTTATATAGCGCATACCGTTTAAAAAACCTCTAATGCGCTGTACAGTGATGATGAAGTTGGATGAACCGAAATTGTTTTCAATAATTACTTTTAACACTTATTTGTCTGTGTTTCCGTTTCGTCCAAAACTTTATGATTTGTGCTGTGGGAATTTTCTGATATTTTCATTCTTCTTATGATGAACCACACTTCTGCAGCATTCTCCGGTCTTTTAACTACACCATTCGAGACGTCTGACAACTGTGTAACAACTCTAAACAAATGTAACATTTTAAAACACTTGTTACAACTGCTATTATAATACAGTATGTCGTACATCGGTACATGATCTGAGTTGCCATGTGGGTTGACTACATCCCCATACCTTCAACTCAGTTACCCTTTTAATAATTCAGTCGAATTTAATTTCACCGAAACCAGATGTCGTCGCTGTTGCCGTGTCATTTCGCTTTGTGGATTGTTGGAACACAGACAATGAAACAGCATTAATAGACAGGGTGGCCCAAATTAAAATACCCCAGCAGTAAATCTGCGATATCTTGGCAATCGTTCGGAATATTATCATGAAATTTACAGGGTAGATAGAGAATTAAATGACTGACATACATATTACTAATGAACTGCGTAATTTTATCTATATAAGTTATCAAAATCATCAACAAAAACTAACAAGACATTTACAACGTAAAACAGTGCATTTTCAACATAAAACAATGCAGTACTCGTAATGTTGTCAGTCTGAACTTGATATTGAACAACTGGTGCAGCATATTGTAGCAACAAGTACGCAGTTAGTTAGTCACACTCGGTGTTCAAAATGTCCACCGTTAGCTTTGATGCACGCTCTTAATCGCTTGGTGAAACTCAGAATGGATCTGTCAATGGGATCCTGTGGCAAGTCATTCCGGATCGCTGAAGAGCTACTTTTAACTCAGAAATATTTGCCGGACGTGGCTGGTACTTCTGGTAAAGATCAAGCATAGTAGCCTAGACATGGTAGTCTAGGGGGTTTAAGTCCGGTGAATTTGGGTGCCATTCGTCCTTACTGATGAACTCTGGACAATTGGCGGCAATCCACGTCAGACGGTAAAATTTGAAAATGGTGATTTCACCTTTGCAATGCTGTAAATTTGTCTCTTTTTACAGATATGTAAGCATAATTCTGTGGATTTATTCGTTGATTAGTTGACAATAATTGTTGTAAAATTGGTCGTAAAATTTTATGCTGTTGCCAAGATATCGCAAATTTACTGCCGGGGTATTTTAATTTGGGCCACTCTGTATTCTTTATTCCATCAAACTGCGCCACAACACAATAAAATATTCACACAAACAGTCAAAACAAAACCACGAGAACAAAATCTTAGAGAGAATTTGACAAACTTGCACCTGAAAAATCTTAATGCTATACTGGTTTGACCAGGATGAACGTTGTATATTGACAACAAACGTAGCTGATCATCAAAATATTATACAGAACAACATTATTGAATTATTTGTTCAATCGATCAATCAATCAATCAGTCAGTCACGTGTCGCGATTGAATCAGAGGCGCATGATGGCAGAAACTATAGGCTGAGTGTTCACGTTTACTGTATGCAGTGTTTCTGATAGCAAAGTAAAGACACGGCGACAGTCAAAGATATCCTCATCACTGCAGTGTTAACATTGTCGCTGTCACTCCCATTACCATTCGCTGTATTATTAATGTATATCGTACGCATATCTATTTTTAACAAGAAATATTTTAGATTGTGACCAATCTAATTACTCCTCGCGCATTTTCTCCTGTATAACTCTGACGCTGCTCTGTAATTCATGCAAGTGGATCGGATAACTCATTCCAGAGATATGGCCATTTGAAATTTTCCAAGATGGCGGCCAGCCGCCATCTTGGATTGGGTCCAACCGGAAGTAGGTCCATTCGATCCACCGTCCCCGAAAACCCCACCCTAGAATCAAACGCGAAGTCGATCGGATGATCCGTTGCAGAGATATGGCCACTTGAAATTTTGCAAGACGGCGGTCAGCCGCGATCTTGGATTTTGTGAAACCGGAAATAGCGCCATTCGATCCGCCGTCTGCGAAAACCCTACCTAGAACCAAACATGAAGTGGATCGGATGACCCGTTGCCGAGATATGGCCGTCCGAAGTTTTCCAAAATGCGAGGTCGGTCGGTCGGTCGGTCGGTCGGTCGTTGGTCCTCAATATTAGGCCCTACATTGTTCTCATACACTCCTCTACGCTACGTTAGGAACGTAGCGCGCGAGGAGTAAAAATGCGCACGTGTTTTGAAGTATTCTGTTTTAGCATTCGCGTATATTGGAACCCTGTTTAAAGCATCCAACCGACGAGTTGAGTGTCTGTTTTTTGTAGCTTTTAGTAGAAATGTTCAGTAGCAGAATGTAGTAGTTTTTTAATAATCAAGAAATTGTATGTGTTTTGGTGGCCAGCTTGGTTGACCTCAGGGTTTTCTGGCAACCTGGCTCTGTTTAAATGTTCTGTATTGTCATATTCATTGTCATTACTGTTTGAGCCAAATATCTTCTTCTCTTCTTCGACGCGGAAAAACAAGTTACATTGCATTGTTAGTTTCGTTTCGAATTTACGTTCGCTGTAGCAAATGTTTAAACAGGGTGATTCGTTTGAAATTCGTTAGTGCCCAACTCTGCTGCTGTCGCTGCTAGAGGTTCGTGTGGCTAAGCCGTGGAAGAGAAATGGGACAGTATGCGGCTGAGAGGGTGGGTTTGGCTCAACGTCACTGAACAATCTCCGATGTTCGCTCAAGCCACTGATCGATCAATGTAATGACCTCAACGCAGCGCGCTGCTGCCGCCAGACAATTACACCTGTACCCTGACTTTACCTGAAGTGTTTTACCGGAGATTTTTTATAAGCATAGCTGCTACATTACCGCTGTTACCGCCGGTAACTCCCGCTGCAGCGCTGGCGTTATAAAAACAGCGGAAGTCACCGGCTGCTTTTATATGTGTTTATCAGTAGTGTTAGGTCAATGGGAAAAGCATAGCCTTGGCAGCTGCATAACGTACAGTGGAAGCTATGAAACGACGTCAAACTGTGCAATAGAAAAGCAGCAGCAGCATTTGTAAAAAAACGAAAATGTATTTTGCCACAGAAGATGAACTTTTTTATGTATTACAACACCAGTGGAGTTAATTGTGACCGCCAGAGTCGCTTATAGCCGCTGTAAGCAACTCTGGCGGTCACAATAAACTCCACTGGCGTTGTAATTCGTAAAAAAGTTCAGCCTCGACGCGTATCGATCCGTTGAGACTATTTTCTTAACAGCGTCGCTACGAACGTCCGGAAATGGCGCTTGCTACTAGCATTTGTCAGAGTGATTAGGCTTGTGCGTTCGGCAAAAATATCCGAGAAACAGAGTACAAACAATAACGGTATCCTGGGAACGATTATTTAAATTCTGCCAACATGCAGAGCTGTTGATGCTATCTATATACAGTGCACACAAGATCGACGAAAATCGACGAAGAGTGGTTGATATCTGTGACAACTGTAGTATCGGCAATCTGTCCTCAGAGACTATTTATTGTTAGCTGTGTAGCTAAGCCGGGTGAGTCGTCGTTCTTTCTGAGTTTGGTGGATGCATGACACTGCTGAAGTTAGAGACTTGAGTCTGCTACTCGGACTCGAGTCTCGACACGACTCGCTATTTTCGGGACTTGCGGCGTGCTTGCGACTTGGACGTATTGGTTTGAGACCTGTAAAGACTTGAAATTTATTTCATGCTTAATACTGATGTCTTGTTTATGTGTTGTAAACTTGTATCGTTTTAAATGTTGTAGGCCTGTATATATTTTATCGCTGTATCTCTTTTAGCCTTTCAGGCTACCGTTCTTATTAAACTTGAGTTGAGTTGAGTTGCAACTGGCTCAGTTTACGTTGCAACATCAGAACGATTATTCCTTCACTGGCACACTCGGCAGGAAATTTGCAATAAAGTGCTACTATAGATTCCACTACATGTCAAACTCTTCGCTCAACTGCATTGTGAATATTAGTTTTCAAAACTGACATTAATATTTCACAAGATCATGTAGCGTTCCATATTATAATAGCACCTAGGTCTACTCAGCCTTAATTCCATCCCTCCGGGGCAGGTAAATCGAGTACCGGCCTGTCTGGCTGGGGTTATGGCGGGGCGCTTCACTTGTGTCGGGTGGCAGGTAACACTGTGTGATCCCATATGGCGAGTGACGCTCCGTAGCTCTGAAATGGATTCCCATGAAGAGCTATATCTGGCTTTAACATTTAGCGAACCGTTTGGGATTTGGTTACATATTCAGGTCTATTTTGCTTTTATGACACAAGTCCGTAGCCATGGGGGATCCGTTTGGTTCGATCGAATTCCCCTTCAGCCGGAACCGATGATAACAGTCTTCAAGCTATTTCTCCAAATGTGTACACGCACTTGGAGCTTGGCTGTACAACTCCAGTAACGAGTTGCAAATGCGAGAAGAACATCAGTTGGCTGCGCCGACTGAGTAACTATATGCCAGAGTCGATGAGGCAGGAGCGATTGTCATCATCGTCATCATCACCATCGCTTGCTAAGGCGCAAACAGTTACCGGCGCTCACTGGCGATGTACACAAAATAGGCTAATAGGCCTATAAAAACTAAAATAAAAACTAGACTAATAGACATAACTAAATGGCAAAACTTCATCATTTGCTTTGCGTAAAAATAACCAAAAATGTCACCAACACATGCGATTTTCGAGTTCGAAATGCGTAGATATGCTTCTGCGGCCTGGGCGTCGCCTCGCACGCCACTGGGGAGTTTACAGCGCTCCCCAGACCCCTAGCCGGATTACAGGGGAGGGGAGCTGGAAAGGGAGGGAAGGGAAAGGAAGGGAGAAGGAAGGGAGGGAAGGGAGGGAAGGAGAAAGGAGGGGAGGGGAATCGGACCC
>Ga0209679_1001218_pt1 | contig 10735 bp, 6 predicted proteins | sample WorMetHEROISLAND_4_FD_187408 | JGI IMG/M metagenome (GOLD analysis project Ga0209679, IMG submission 187408) | Marine gutless worms symbiont microbial communities from Max Planck institute for Marine Microbiology, Germany - Olavius sp. 2 HERON... ...
CCATCAGAACTCCATGTCCCACCCTGGCGGCCACCCACACACATGTGACTCGGGTTTGTGGCTGGGAAGGGGAGGGGATGAAACGACAGTTGAGTTGGCTGGCGGTGAACAAACAGACCATGTGCATCTCAGTCTCAGTCGTTGATGATGATTATGTAACAACAGTGCGAATGACAAACAGATTCAACTAACGTTTGGTGGCCACACTATTGCACCAACTAAGACATTAGGTAGCCGATAGGATCGAAACACGATGGAGTCCCGAACGAGTCCCGGGAAATTTATTTCCCTCCCGGGATATAAATTTCCCGGGAAATAACAACTCTAGTAATGATGTGTCATACTTGATGTACTTGTAATTTCCTGATAGTAAAGGTAAAGCTAAAAAGGTCTGGTACTTGCTATAGCATTGCTTACGTGAATCAGCCTTGTGTCCAGAAGCACTTTACAGTCTCGGAAGTGGCAGCTGTTTGGCACAGTATATTGGTAGTGTATCGATAATCCGAGGGTCCGTTAATCCGACGGTCATGTGCATACTGTAGATAGGTCTAGGGTTAGGGTTAGGCTTAGGACTAGATTATCGGACCTCGGATTGTCGACCTATAATCAGTATATTATGCGGCCATCCATTGCCCGGACTAGTGAATGATTGGACCTGCAATGCAGCATCAGACATTTACCACTGCCCCAGTCAGCCACACAAGGCCTTCACTCTGTAGCCTGTAAGCTACTACCCCTGGTACTCATTTCCTATCTTGCTGAGGCTAGGAGGCTGAGTTGGCCTGAGCAGATAGTAGGTTAACAACTTGCTCAAGGTTGTTTGCAAATGACCCGAGTGAGATTCGAACTGCATCCTGAAAGTTACAAGTCTGATACTCTGCCACCGGACCAGTTGTGCCGGATAATGCTATTCAGTACAATATAATACAATATATGTTTATTAAAATCAGAACGTACAAAGATAAAATGTAGAGAGAATGTACGATAAGATAAGAATAGAGATTATAAAACAAAGGTACGATGAAATAAAATAACTAATAAATGTCTTTGAATAACATTCTACTCAGAAAGTTGTTATTATCATTTCTGAGACACAGTGAGTGGTCATGAGATCTAGGTCTCTAGTAATAGTCATGAGTTGATCGTTCTGGGAGTAGTTTGTGCTGTATCTGATGAGCAAGTTTTTGTTATCAAAAGATGCCGTTGCAATTGCAGTATCAAAGGATGTTGTTTGACCTTTCTGCTACTGAGCATGACAAGATGGCAGCACTGTCGTATCATGAATATCTGCTTCAAGTTGAGAGAAATCCAACGGCGTTCTCTGGCCGACGAGTTCTTGCTGCTGTTCTTATGAAGAGTCCTGGAAATGATGTCACTGTTCTGAGTTTAGGAACAGGTGAAGACCGACTTGTCAGTCCTAGATTCTGTGTAATAATGTATTAATGTCATTATTACTTTTACAGAATATGGTGTAGCCAACAACGATAAATTGACTGTCAGAGAAATACAGAAAACCTATAAGTGATTAGAGATAGATAGCAAACCTCTGCCAAGACTGTTGCTGCTATTTGGCAAATAAAAGTGACTTGATGCATTGCTATGTATGTTCTTTAAGAAGTTTTTGGATTGGATCTGATTACTTGGTCCTTGGGCCCTCGCCCCTCCAAAAAATTTCAAATTCCAAAATCCATTCGGAACTTCTTGAGTAATCTAGTGGACAGAAAAACAGACAAACAGACAGAGCCAAAAACATAACCTCGTTCAGTGGAGATAAAAGTTAAAAAATGTAAGATGGTAAACCACCGAGTTTTTGTCATACTTCGTCAAATATTCTCCGGGCTAGGTAAATCGAGTACCGGCCTGTCTGTATGGAGTTAAGGCGGGGTGCGTTCACTTGTGTCGGGTGGCAGGTGTGATCCCATATGGCAAGTAACGCCCCATAGCTCTGAGATGGATTTCTCGGGAAGCTTTAACCTTTTTTAACATACTCGTGGATGATACAAGATACAGTGACACCAAAAGCTCAGTACCGTTATACCACTATTGATGTAGAATGAATTTCTGTTATTTGTTCACTGTTACAGACTACATAGCTTTAGCTCTGCCTATGAATACCAACTGTTGGATGAAACTAATTAGTTGATAATAACGTTTGCCAGGCAGTCGCTGTATTCTGAGTGCATATTTGAACCTTGATGGCACAGCGGTGAATGACTCCCATGCAGAGGTTATTGCAAGAAGGGCCTTTATCAAGTATGATATCCTGCTGTCCTGTTATTGCAAGTTGCAACTGTTAGCACTGCATTACTGGTTGAAAACAGAAATGATATATAGTGATACTCTCAGTTATTACCCGGGGGACGGGGTATTGTTTTCGGGCGATTTGTTTCTTTCTTTGTTCCTTTGTCAGCAGCATTATGAGAAAACGGCTGGACCGATTTGCATGAAATTTTCAGGGAACGTGTGGAGTGACCATGAGACGACCTGATTCAATTTTGGGTCAATTTGGCTAAACGGGTCGGCGGGTCAAAGGTCAATTTGTTTGTTATCACCGGCTATAGCTCACAGGACTGGCGTTAACAAGTCAGTATCATTCGCTAGGTGGCAGCAGGGGCGGGGTTTGTTGTGCCTCGCACCACAGCTTGTTGTTTTTTAATCGACCTCCATGAGAATTTTCCAAAGGAAATCTGTTGGTATAATTGGAGCAGGATTTTTCGGGTCATATGACCCCTTCAGTGCTTTGACACGGTTGGATGACAGGAAAGGTATCCGGCCTGTAAAAACTTTGCACCAAAACCCCTTAGCCATGGTAGTTGATATTAGTGGGTGGGATACAGGCTGTAGTACCTAACGGCAACCCCACCTGCCTGTCAACACAACCGAGGGTGCATCCGGCTTACCCAGGTTCACCTGGGGATGGCCATTGAAACGGTGTGTGTGTGTGTGTGACTTTCCTGATGCCAAGCTAACAGTGTCAAAGCACAGGTGTGTAGATTGAAATGAACTGAATGATAGAAGTGACTTGTAGAAAAATACCTGATGTGTAAAAAATTAGACATCTTTCAAGAGTCGTGTTTTTCATCACCTAACGGGCATGGCTGTTAGGTACTGGTAGGCCTAGCTAGCAGTAGACCACTGCATAAAAAACGGGCTGGTAGACCAAGCAGTTACCGCAAAAACAACCGCTGTCAGACTCTGGTAAGGTCTGGTATACCAATATGCATAAATTAACTCCAAATAAGGAAATAAAGGCGTGGCGTGGGCGGAGTTTGGTAGACCTGGTAGCTACTGTTAGGTGATGAAAAACGCCACTTTGATGTAAGATATAGTTTGTGATTTGCATGTTGACATATATAGTAATGTCGTTAGTGATTAGTGCCAGTAATACTCTCAGTAACTGTATTAACATATCTAAATTCAACTTAACATCTGTTTTGTGTGCATTCTGTTATTGGTGGCTTTTTGGCACATTATTTTGTATATATATGTGTCTGTGTTTGCGGTGATGTGTTCTGCTAGGTATATATACCGTGAAATATCTGCATTCAGAGCTGGTGACAGCGATTGCATTTTGGAGCAATCGTCTGGTAGTGGAGATAGTTTGTTGCGTGTTAAAGTTGGTACCACATTCCATCTGTACATCTCAGCACCTCCGTGTGGTGATGCTTCGCTGTTTTCTCGGTAAGTGGTGTACACTGTTTGGTGAAGGTCTGGACGTTTTCTATCGCAGAGCTCAACGTGAGTTGTAACATATGATTGAGTTGTAACATATGACCAGCAGCATTTTGTGATCTCGGAAATGGCAGCTCACTGGTATAACTTAATGGACCATGGCGCAATATGCAAGCATCCATAGTTGACACTAACATACATTTGCACACAGTGCAGCATGCAGACATACCGTCACTCCGGTCACCCGAATGCCTTCACCCTGTAGCCCACACTAGGTAAGCAACTACTCATTTCCTAATTATTTTATTATTATGCTTCCTCCACCGCTAGGCGATGCCAGAGATGTTATGGTTTTTGTGTTGTCCATTTATGCATGTGTCCGCCCGTGCGTGCGTGCGTCTGTGTGTCTGTTCCATCCATTCATGTATGTGTGTGTCCGTTCGTAATGTTGTTTCCATGATGTCCATGGATTGATCATTGATGGATTTTCTCCAAACTTTTGTCATTAGTGCATCTTGCGACATAGATGAAGTGATTGGGTTTTGGAGTCAGAAGGTCAAAGGCCAAGGTCCCATCAGTTAGTGGAGGCTAACAGAGCTCGACGATGCTGTATCTGGTTTTATTCTAATTCATGGACTGGCATCTGAATATTGAAATCATTGTATACGAACTGTTGACATGTATCTGGCGTGGTTTAAATTTGTTTTGTAGAGAATTTGAAAGGATATCTGAGAATCTGCAATGTGATGATAGTGAAATGGATTGGTTAAGGAAAGCGGTGAAACCAATCTACAGCAGCAATGTACAGGGACTGCTACGCACCAAGATTGAAGCAGGTGATCAACGTAGTTGGACTTCTCGACAGATTCTTGTTTAATTTTCTAGAAAAAAATACTGGAAATCTAATCCTGTTTTCATTTTATCTCATGAACAGCTCATCTGTAGTTTTTAGTTTTAAAGTTGGCTTCATTATTATCTCCTCCAAGTGAACGGAGTGAATACAGAGGTACTGTTTTTGATCGTGTTTGTCTGTCTGTGTGTTTGTCTGTGTCCAGCGGCATTAAATGCTGATAGCTCCAAAATGGTTAAAGCTACGGACTTCAAATTTGACGTGCATGTTTCCAGGGACAGTCTGGACATGACCCCTTAAAAATTTTTCAAAAAAGGAGGCGTGGCCATGGTCACGTAACCCCCTAAATTTTTAGGCATTAAATGCTAATATCTCCAAAACGGTTAAAGATATGTACTTCAAATTTGACATACACGTTTCCAGGGACAGTCTGGACATGACCCCTTAAAATTTTTTTCGAAAGGGGGCGTGGCCAGGGTCACGTTACCCCTAAATTTAAATTTAAATTGCTATTCTGTAAAAATTTACTCGGCAAGGATAATAGGATATGCACTCTCACGAACGTCTTCTAGTTGACAGTAGTAATTGCTGGTAATATTGTGTTCTGTAAAGTTTCTTGTCCTCGGCAATGGACTGCGTATGTTGGCAGAGAAATGCTTTTGTACTGAATATGTTACGTACAACGTTGTCAGGAGAAGGGTCGATCCCTGCAGAACAGAACAAGTTCCAGACGTGGATTGGACTGCAGTTTGGTAATCGACTGCGAACGATGTGCTGTAGTGATAAGATACTCAAGTGGAATGTCGTTGGACTTCAGGGAGCTCTCCTGTCACTCCTCATTGAGCCAATCTATCTGTCTTCCATTTCTGTTGGTATGAAATGGCATCGGCTGAGTTCTTGTTCGTGTTTCGGTTAGAAAAAAAGATTAATACTTTTTCTAAACTATATTTCTTAATCTGCACGTCACTAAGAACGGAGTCGGATTAACTTCGGTGATGATTAGAAAACTACTTATCTGAATGGCTGTCTTGTTGTTTGTTTACATTGTTAGTCAAAAAGTGAACTTAAAACTGATTAGAAAATTCCTTATCCAGAGATTAAGTAGAAACGTCTGTTGATTTGCATGGACTCTGGTTGGTGTTAATTGGAAATGTTCAGATTAACTTTGGTGTTAGTCGGCGTTTTGTGTTAACTTTTTTCTTATCTAGTAGATGATAGGAAATGTTGGGACTTAACACTAAAGTTAACACCGATTATATTGTCAGTTATCATGTTGACGATTAATTTGGTTTTTATTCTAAGAAAAAGTGTTAACTATAGTGTTAGTCTCTTTTCTAATCGAAACGTGAACTCAGCCATTGTGTCACATTGCATTCGTTATCGGTTTTTGCACATGTTGTGCACATAGTATCTTTAGCGTGGTTGGTATAATTATTGTGGCGATATGCAGTGCTCTTAGTATTTTCGTTTTTTTTCATGTAATTGCCATTATTGTTGGAAAAAAGTCAGAGGCATCTTGTTGATATTGTAATGATCCTAAAAGATATTTTCGCATATATCATCTCCGAGACAGTGTGGATATGGACGAGACTTGGCAGAGGGATGGCGTCACAAAGCATGAACCTACAAAAATTTTCAGTAATTTTGTTCTGGAGGCCCAGAGAAAGTAGCCAAAGGCTTTTTACTAATCTTTTTTCATCATGAAAACCGTGCTTCATTTTGGTTGTTCCGCTTTCCACGAAACTTGGCACGAATACACAAATCTGATCCCGCATGAATGGCTTTGTAGCCGAATTTTGAAATTTTTCATTAAGGGGTCACTTTTCCCAAAACAGCATTTTCTTGTTGATTTTGGTAAATATATGACGTGTGTGACTGAAGTTGTACCCGGCAAGCAGTGCCATTGTAAACATCAATCACCAATCAGATGACAGACACTTCATATTTGGCGCCTTGCTTGATCTTGGCAAATTTGAATAGAATTACACAAAATTTTCCCCAAAAGGGGTATGACCTAGGTTATATTACCCTTAAAAATTGGGCGTACCCCAAAAATGTCTCCAGAAACAGTACAGCTAGAGACTTCCAATTTCAAATCCCACAAAATCGGACAATAATTTTCCTAAAAGGGGCGTGGCCTAGGTCTCGTGACCTACAATGCCACCTGTCACCAAATTACTTTGGCCATCGTTAATTATTATTATTATTGTTGTCGTTGTTATTACTTTGCTTGACCGATTACAGGAGATCCATTTGTACGCGGTCACATTGCTCGTGCTCTGTACGATCGTCTGCACGTGAACGATGCAAATCCGCTCGCACTGCCGAACGGTTTCCACATCAACTGCCCAGTGATAGGTCACACAACGGTCGGCCGGATGGTCCAGGAGACGGAGAAGTCGACCGCGATCACGATGTCCTGGTTCCGTGGTGCTCCTCATGTTGATGTTATTGATGGTACAGCCGGTCATCTCCTCGATGAAAACATGTATGTTGAACATGCGTATGTGTGCTGTTGTGTGTGGCCGTTGAGGCAAAAATAAGCAGCTATGATGCCGTCACCTCTTATCGTCTACCAGAATACATCTGTCGTCAGTCGTCACCTGTTGCTTTTAAACGGCAACTTAAAACATTTTTATTTTCTCAGACTGATTTTAGCTACATTTTTAGCGCACGACAAGCGACAACATGAGCGCGCTATATCCTATCGCAGTTCCGTTTATCTGTCCGTCCGTCCGTCCGTCACACGGGTGGATCAGTCAAAAACGGTTGAAGTTAGGATCATGCAATTTTCGCCTACAGTAGCCCCATCCCTCTACTTTTTGCGGGATAAGTTTCATCCAGAAATTCTGACAGGTCCCCCTGAGTGGGGGCGTCAATCAAGGATGGGGTGGGGAAAACAAGCTATTTTCTAGCTTTTCGCGTCAGTATCTCGAAGACGGTACGAGATACGTCCAAAGTTACTATTAATACTAATAGGAAGTTGCATATGCGCTTTTGATTGGCACCAAGGTTGATGACCTTGGATGACCTTGAACTGCTACAAGTTCGAATTTTCTCGGAATTTCGCGTGATTTCGCAGATTTGGGAGGCAACAGCGGCTAAACGAATGAAGATAGACCTGTACTGTCAGTGACAGAATTGTAGCCCACTAAATGTACTTTTCAGCAATGTATATATTACGTTGATATTGCTGGGCCTTCCTCCGCTATGGGCTACAATCAGAATACAGTGGGCGAAAATGGCGATTTTCCAACCTCTACACACGAAAATATCTCGCAAACCGTAAGTTATGTGGCCACGGTTACTATTAACCATCAACAGGAAATCGCATATCGTTGATTTGCTGTAGAATTCTTCACTAGGGGCCTTCAGGCATGCACTGCTGTCACGCGCTTACCTTTGTGTCAGCTAGGCTTTCTTGTAACTTGTTGTGACATTTGTAAATCACCTGTGTTCTTGCACGTTGTAATAAGTGCCCTATAAATCTATTAGATGATATTGGTGATGATGACGGTGATCGTTGTCACAGTCAATTTATAGGTTCAGCAATGCTGGTGCATCCGATAACTTTAATCCCACCTCGCGTATGTCTTTGCAGTTTATTTTTGTCAGTGTTTTTCTTGCATTTTGCACTTGAATTTCTCCCAGTACAAATAATACCTAACATACACTCAAAAACTTATGGATAGCCGTTGTAGTCTATTTTTAAATACCGTTTTGGGATTGTGTGTGTGTGTGTGTGTCACTGTGTGTGTGTGTGTGTTTTTGCTTTAGTGAAGTATAGGTGTTTGTGGTAGCATAGTGCATAATGTACACTAAAAAACTGCTTAACCAGCTTAGTACGTAGCCAAAACAGAAGATTAACGAAAAAGAAACTAAAAACTGATCAGCTCAAGGTCCATAGTCTGTGAAGTGCAGTCAATATGAGATAGTAGGATTAAGTTTTGTCTTTATGTTGGTGATACAGGCACGGCCTTGCAAGAAGCTCGGCGTTGCCACTTGTCTGCAAGAAGTCACTGTATGCAGACTTCAAACAGCTTCTTCAAGAGTCAGATGGCGTTGCTGATACGACATACTACGAGGCGAAGCAGTCGGCTCGTTTGTACCAGGAAGCAAAGACCACACTGTATCAGAACATATCGGCACACGGTTACGGCGACTGGATTAAAAAGCCGGTCGAAGTTGATTACTTTTGCTAGCTGGTTTTTTTTAACAGCTTACGGTGCATGGAAGTGCTTCTGCTTGTTGGTTTTTGTGTTCGTTATGTCGCAGTTAATCAGAGTAGTCAGTAATCAAACTAGGCGTATATTCTTAAGTGAGGTTAGAGTTGTCCGAGCAGTTTGCTCGATTTGTCTTGATTCTGTAGCTCACTCAAAGCAGTCTCGAAAAACCTGTGACATGACTGCCAGCATTCCTTCAGGGTGCGTACAGATCCTGGAAAGTCGTGGAATTTAAAATTCAAATTTTCCAGGCCTGGAAAGTCATGGAATTAGGCCTGGGTCCTGGAAAGTCATGGAAGAGGAAAATAAACCAAATGGTTGCCGCATTTCTGACTCATGTACATGTTTTCTGCATTTACATACATTATCATTGTCCACTGTCAGACTCGGTTCGATCTGTTGTTTAGTTGATTTAGTACATGTCTATGAAAATCTGACTTGTTCAGTCTCCACTCGATTAAACAGTTCTGGAAAGACATGGAAAATGTTCATAAAGTCCTGGAAAAGGAACATAAAAAGGTCCTGGAAAGTCATGGAAAACCACTTTCAGTGTTCTGTACGCACCCTGTTCCTTGCTGTTAACTGAAGCGACCAATTAGATAATTGTAGAAGGTCACGTGACAGGTTTTTCCAGTCTGCTCAGACTTATTTGTTTGATTTGCTCAGACCAGACCAAACAAATCCCTGTGGAGTAGAGCTGTCGAACGATTAATTTTTTTAATCGCGTTAATGAACGCGTAAATTCGACAGATCTAGTTTATGTTGTAGGTTGCCGTTAGCGAACGACTGCACGTCTTGCTGATCACGACTCATCTACAAGATGCGACCACTGTCGAACTTGCCATCAAACGATGCACAACTGACCAATTAACCGACATTTGTTGTTAATAATTAACTGAATATTATTCGATCGTCAAATTAGAACTTCTGTTTCATAGAATTTATGCGTGTGCGTTAATTTTTTTAACGGCGTTAACTTTTTATTCGCGATTAATTCTTTAATGCGTTAACGCGTTAATTAATGCGTTAATTCGACAGCTCTACTCTGGAGAGATCTGAGCAAATCGCTTACACTTTTTTGATCTCATTTTTGAATGCCTCTGTACTGACTTGGATCATGTGTTCAGTAGTGTGAGTAATCTATAGAACGTTTTTGTTTTGTTACGTAGTACGTTAATCAAGGTTGTTGACAGTAATTTAATGGTGACGCGTGCATTTTGTGTTTAGTGTGTTTTATCTAGTTTTTGCAGTATTATTACTTTTATTTCTTTACTTAGTGATATTTATATGTAAGATTTTATTGTTCCGAGTTTTGTGTATATGAATAATTTGTAAAATCTTTTATTTTCTACTTCTTGTTAGTTTGTTTGGAGTTAAACCTTATGCTGTAGTAATTTAGTTGAAGTCATCTAGTCACTAGTTTATGGGCTATTTTGCACTCTGTATTGTTTTGTAGCACGTGTATGTTTTTGGTGCGCTATTAACAGTATTACTTATTGCACATTATATGTGTCGTCTTCGTCTGTTTTTAGGGAGTATTTCCCAGCTTCGTATATATACATACGTAATTTTTTAATAACGAGACAGTATTTTGAGATTTTATTACTTTATGTTGATATTTTATACTTACATGATACGTATAAATGAGTGTAAATCATGCAAATTGTCTTTTTTGCAAATAAAGATTACGAGTTGTACTGTGATATCGTTTCTGTAACCTCTAGGCTCTGTGATCAGTGATTTCTGAATATCTTAACGTTCCTGTTTTCATTTCGTTGACATACTCCAATTTTTACTCCTCGCGCGTTACGTTCCTAACGTAGCGGAGAGGAGTGTATGAGAACAATGTATAATATTGAGGACCGACGACCGACCGACCTACCTTGCATTTTGTAAAATTTCGAACGGCCATATCTCGGCAACGGGTCATCCGATCCACTTCATGTTTGGTTCTAGGGTAGGGTTTTCGAGGTCGGCGGATCGAATGGAC
>Ga0209679_1001219_pt1 | contig 10733 bp, 10 predicted proteins | sample WorMetHEROISLAND_4_FD_187408 | JGI IMG/M metagenome (GOLD analysis project Ga0209679, IMG submission 187408) | Marine gutless worms symbiont microbial communities from Max Planck institute for Marine Microbiology, Germany - Olavius sp. 2 HERON... ...
ACACTTTTTCGTGCGAACTTCGAATTTAAAGGCAAACATTCACATCGTTCCATTTCAATTTGTCAAAAACAGCTACTTTAAGTTTTTGCAAGGTAGTGTGGCAACGTTATTTAGGTGAAGTTGGAAAATTTTATCGTACTTTGTGGCTAATTTGTTCAAGACACTGCATATCAGTTTCTATCAAAATCGGTCAAATATTGTAAATTTGTAGAAGTTATGTTAAAAAAATTTGGTGTGTTTTTTATGCCCCACAGTGTACAGGGTGGCCAAAAATGGCACCATTTTTGTACGCCTTAACTTTACCAAATATTAACCGATTTTCAAAAATTATTTCACTGTCAGAATGGGGAGAAAATAACATCACTAAAGATCCTACCACACCTCAAGTGTGTCGCTATACACTACCTTGTGAAATGTCATTGTCTTAAAAGCAACAGCTGAAAACAAGATGACTTCTGTAACAACACATTTTAAGAAAGTTACAACAGGAAACAATGTGTTTTTGTCTCAGTTATTGTCTTAAAGTAACTGTCAAGTGTCACATCCTGCAGTCTTTACATCAAATGTTCAATGTGTCCGCCTTGCTGCTGGACGACGCACTCAAGCCGGCAGGTCTTGGCCTTGAATGAAGAACACCACGTCGTGGTGTTTTATAGGACACAAGGTAGTGTAGCGACACGCTTGAAGTGTGGTGGGATCTTTAAACAGTGTTATTACAAATTTTCTCCTGATTCTGACAGTGAAAGAATTTTGAAAATCGGTTAATATTTGGTAAAGTTAAGGCGTACAGAAAATGGTGCCATTTTGGGCCACCCTGCATGTATAATTATGCTAACGGGGCGAGCAATGTTGGTTAAATAACGGACACTGGAGTATATATCGACGTTGACTGAAAAGTACCACCTGAAACAATAATTACAAGTGAAACAGTTGGGGAGGCATACCAATTGAAACCATCCATTGGGACTGTTGCTCCCCTTTCTCCCTATACAGCATTGCATTGTTTTGTTTCTCGATCTCTGTATACTGTTGCGGTTTGTCAATGGTTTTTTCAATAAAGCTTTTTGATGATGATGAGCTACATGCTACTTTATCAGGGGCTCAATGGACATCACTGGTATAAAAAGGCAAATACTTTGCTGTAAGCGTGAACGCTATACTGTGCAGTTGTTGAACTTTCCAGGCTTTGCATAGCTCCTAGTCCTAGGTCCGTTACAACATGCTTTTGCTATTGAAGAAGCATTATAGCGTGGGATAATCCACTATTTTAGATAACGGGAATTTTCGGGATTTTTTCGATGAGCCGGGGGGAATTTTCCTCTTTCAAAACGGGAATTCCCGGTGGCCCTGTTGTAAATGTAGGTCTACCTTTAGAACAGTACAAACTAGACATCACTGGATACAGCGCATTACCTTCGCTGCCGAGACTAAAGCGACGGACACACACACACACACAGTGTGGCAGCGTGACAGCGTGACGCCGAGCGTCACAGTACCTTCTCCGCTCGCTAAGGTAATAAATTACATGACGTCACTGGGTGATGACATCAGTGTGTGTAATCCTTAACAAGACAATTTTCGCATTCATGCACCGTGCACGCTTTATGAAACCGTTTCTACAGTAGCGGCTGGTAAAATCGCTGCAGGCTGCCTTGCGCAATTAACACGTAGCCTATAGTCCAGTTAAAACGACTTTCTTTTTCACTCAATTCACAACTTCATTGACACAGACAGCTGCCGACAGTGCAAGGTGATTGCTTTCATTTTAGGAATCGAACCACTGCACTTGACTTTAACTACCGTGTACTAAGCTCAAGTTGTCTGCTTCCATAGATTCTCGTTGACTTGACTTAAATGTAACAGTAGCACACTAACCTACGTTGATATATAGCCTACTTAGTAATCGCTTCAAAGTCGACGCTGTTTGCAATTGCGTTAATGTCAGGATTTGTGACTCGTCAAATACCGTAAATAGATCTTAAGCCGAGTATTGCTTACTTACTTATCAAGAAAAGAAAGTTTTTGATTCCTTTTCCGTTTTGACAGGACTCGCGTGTTGGTTGTTTACATTTTTGTCGTAAGTATACGGTCGTTTTACAACGTTAAAATTGGTTATTTGTTTGTGAATGCAATATTTTCATTAACAAAAAATTTAAAACATCAAAACAACCTGTTCGGTTTGGTAGTTCGTTCGTTTGCAGACGATAGTAGTGAGTTGGCGGAATCCTTGCCGGCCCACAGGCCTGTTAGTGCTTGTATTACTTAATTCTTCGCATTTTGCATGTTTATTAACCGTACTAGATACAGCTCTGATCTAACGAGATCATAGCTGTACTCTCAAACGGCCATGGGTAAAAAGCGGACTGCGGATTTGCGGATCTGCTGATGTCGTTTGTTAAAACACTCCCTATTCGTAGTTTAATAACGGCAGTTAAATAAATACTAATACTAACCCTAACCCTAAACCCAAACTCTAACACTAACACTAACCCTAAGCCTAAAAATGAAGTTTAATTCAAGTTTGTCTATGCCAACACCCGCACTCCCGCAGATCCGCAAATGCGCAGTCCGCTTTTTACCATTGGCCCTCTCAAACCGCTAAAAACACGGTGGACGTCCAAAAATGCAAAATCAGAAGTATTGACCTCACGTTCTACGTACACATACGGGTATTCACCTACTATGACAAAATACTCCGATAAATCAAAGCGACAAGACTGCTATTAATCAAAAAATTACAATTATTCCAAAAATTCCACCTCAACATTCGACATTCTATTTATAGACCAGCAGTACCTCATTGATTGGAGCTGAGAGGGATCAATAATTTTAGGTAATGCGACATTCAAAATAAAACAACAGATAAACGGAAAAATAACAGCAGTCGACTCGTCTGCTTCAATAAACATTTGCAGAGAAGTACAGAAACCACTACTTCAATTCGAAATATTCATTAAAAATGCCATTAACTAAGTACAAAATAATCGACGTTTTCGCGTAACGATCCATCACTTTAGATCCAGATTCTAATTTTAGATATACGCATGCAGTGAATCATGGGACATCGCGATGTCTGCAGAAGGAAATTAGTGTAATATGGCGTTATGTTCACTAAAATCGCGTATTTTGACAACAATAGACGTCGTACGTCGTTGATTTTGGAAGCGACAGCAGATTTTACATAAGTGAACAGGTTGGAATGCTTTTTAAAACAGAAATTTAGTAGCCAACTGATCGGCGACAATCCGCCAGAAATTTCAATGGGGTGATCTTAAGCCGAGTTTAACGAGGCTTATTATTAGGCTACATGTTTATATGCTCGTAACTCAGAAGTCGTGCCTGTGATTGCGTGTTGACTGTCAGTGTGCCATCGGTCGATTCAGCTTATTCAGTTGAATCGACCGATGGCACACTGACTAAAAGTGCAACGAAAACAGTCTTCTTTCAGTACTCAAAATATACCTATTTTGGGGGCCGGTGCAGACTGCGGAGCCGGTGCGGTGTTTCGTGACACCTCCGGTAGAATGGTAGTAGCATTAGATGAAAATTAACCCTGTATGTCGGTTGGCTAATTGTGTGGCTGATACTGTTACCGATTTTGGCCGAGAGCAATTTTGACTTATTTACTATGAGGTTGCACAAACATGCATTTTGATGCACTAATCTGCGATTACATGGAAGTTAGCATCAGCACTGGTATGTCTGCACCCCCTGCAGCCAGTTTTGAGTGCATTTTATTGGTGTTTTCAGCTTGCGGTAGAATCCTGAAAATCAGGCAAGCATGCAGAACGACGCAGGAGAATATGTCGATATGTACATCCCACGGAAATGGTTGGTTATTTCAGTGATTATACTGCTGAAAATGGGTCGTACTAAAAAGTGCCCAACGGGCGAACAGTGCGATCAACTACAGTAAAACATTAAGTTTCAACAACTGAGTCACTGTTTTGATCGCCTGTGCTATTCAGTCTTACCTGCCACCTGTCAATCAACTTCTATGAATAGCTATAGTCAGTGATACTTCAAAGCAACTCATAATCATGCGGCACTTGCTGTCTGCACTATTCCTCCTGACTACCCAGAGAGTGCTTACAGTATGCGCTGCAGACTGCGGTCATTACTGGTTGAACGTACTGTTTGCACTGATCGCACTGTGTGCACTTCTTAGAACGACCGACAGGATTTACCGACCTTACAGTTCAACTCTGACATTGTGACTTATTTATACATGTTCTTACATACTCGCCATACCGACAGTCCGACACATTGGCCACTTTGATCATACATGCATTTGTATTGTTATGCACTCAAGTCAAGTCAAGTCAGTGATCATTGGAAGCAGCCTTGAAACCTCTTTTACTAAAGGTTATACTGACTATACTGATAACATAACCTCAAATAACTTCTGTCATACTCAAACCTAATTTCTTGTACTTCCAGAAGTAAGTGGCTGAGCTTTGTAATCGTATACAAATCATGCAATGACCAGAACTTGTGCAGGCAAGACTAAAGTGAGTTAATCGAATCTGCCATCACCACACTATTAGGTAAACTATTCAATATCCATATAGGTATAACTTTGTTAGTAAAATAATATTTTTTTTTGAAATTCATACTTGCAGTATATAGGTGCTTTGATGCTGATGATTAGGTGACAAGAAGGGCATCCGGCATATAAAAGTTCCGCTCCAAAAATTACCAAAAGTTAACTGAAGTAGCTTGGGAAAAATTGACCGGTTATACAAATACCAAAAGTATCAGTGTTATTTGTTGACAATTGTCTCTTGCTTGAGCATCAACGAGGACATGCGTACTGTAAAAATCAGTTTTGAACCTCTTGAGGGGCAGTAGCTAACCCTGACAGATGTGGAAAATGACTGTTGAAATGGTTCTTTGGGCTTTGTCATTCAGTCGCTAAGAGTTAATTCTTTTATGTAGTTTATGTGTATGTTAAACCACTGTCTGGAGTGGGATAAGTGAGTGTTGAACGAACTTATCCCACTCCAGACAGTGGTTTAACACACTTATTTCACGGTCGCGGGCGGTCGTAGCCTACACTGTCGTTCATTTGGTCACGCCTGACTGCACCCGTGGAGTTATCAACCCATTATACCACTCCAGACACAACGATAGAGATAGGCAGTACGAGTGCGACTGTGGAATAAGGCAGAGGAACAGGAATGGTTCATTGGTCAGAATGATTGAATCTTACCTGGATGACCTGAGTCTCACCTCTTCCACTTCCCGAGTCTCACCTGAAGGACATGGGTTCCATTCTGTAGTCTCACCTGATGACTTGGCATTGAGTTTAGTTTCAGAGTCATACCTGTGTGACCTGGGTTCAGTTTCCAAGTCTCACCTTGATGACCTGCATTTCAGATCCTGAGTTTCGCCTTGACAACCTGGGTCAGTTTACTTTTGCTAAAATTATCATAAAATAAAACGCTATTTGTTTTACTTTGCAGTTCAGCGAGTAACCGGATTATTTCCGCCAAGGACCACGCCTCAATTCAGATCAACATTGCTGAGGTCTGAATGCTGCTGTTCTGCATTATGTATAATATAGATTCATTGCTTCGTTTTTTTACAATTTGATCTTAATTATGTTGTCCAGAGTTTGTAATGCAGCTTGACAGATTACATATTTGTAGTCGATATCGGTTGACTCGCCCCTTGGTGACAAAAATGTTCTTGCTACCCGTTTTTTTAATCTGCTGGCCTGTGACGTTGATAGCACATGGTGTAATATTGATGATGTTTGTGAGTTCAACTGTTGGATATGCTGTGCGATGGAAAGAGGTTAGAATTATCCAATTTATATTGTAACTAGATGCGTGGCAATGCCCTTCCTGATGGCTGCCCATTGGTGGGCCAGAACTCCGGTCCTATTTTCGTCGTTTGTATACCAGTGCACACCGAATTAAGTTTGCTGGTGCGGGAGTGTCTGTAGTTTGCAACGCCGTTTTCCGGTTGACGATGTCTTGTTACATTCCAGAGATATTTGCGATCAAGTCCCGAAGTTGTCCGAAATCACGCCAAAATTTTTTTTGATGCTTTTGGGCCGCCAAATTTTGGGGGAAGGGGTCACCCAAATTTTTGACTGTATTTTGTAAATCTGGGTCACCGTCGAACATGTGGCAAAGTTTGGTGACAATCGACTGGCGACCCCGGAGTTTAAGCAGCAAAAAGGATCTAAACTACAGTGGTAAAACAGAATGATCTATAGCTGATGGGCGGCCATAGTTATACTTAACCTCTTAAGACCCCCGCGTCCATTATAATGGACACCTAATTTGATAGCAGATATTAAAATACGTCAGGTCTTAATAGGTTAAGAAGGGTTAATGCAATGACGAGTGAGGCAGTGGGACAGAATGTATTTCTAGTTGTGATGTGTGTTCGGTGAAATCTATTATCATAGAGGTTTCTATTAAAATTGTGTTTTCTTGGGAGAAGTTGCTACTGAATTAGTGCGTTTATTCTAAGTGTTTGCCGCTGTTAATCAGTAAACGTGCACATGTTGTGGTTGCTGTTGATAATCAGGTTGATGAGAAGACTGGACGAATGACTGGACAGAACAGGACGTATGCCATCTGCGGAAACATACGACGAATGGTGAGCGACATTTCTCAATGTTAATGTATGGCTGCAGGTTCTAACAAGTACTCTCGATATCAGTCAGATTTAACAGTTAAAATTTTGAACAGAAAATCACTTTTATTTTGGCAGTTATGTGATGTATACAGTGTGCGGCATAAAAAAGTATCCCCTAAAGTTGATTGGCATTTTCTAAGCAACCTCTTGGAATTTTCACGTGAAATTTTACACGTTTATTACTTGTTCATATCCACATGAAAGTGCTTTGTGATTATAGATAACACTTTTTTGTCAAGCAATATCTCAGGAACTTTGCTTATAGGTGCAGCATAGTGTGAGGCTGATGCTTATTAGGTGTAATTGACAGAACATACAGCATGGCAGGACGCCAATGCTGCAATTAACGACTAATATCAATCAATCAGTCAATTTATATAGTGCAAAGGCACAGAGTTTCTAATGCGCTGTAGCGTCATATTAATAATGAGTGGGATTGGATATCTAAGGTAGTCAGGTAAAGCATTCCAAATAGTGGAGCCAGATACAGAGAAAGAGCGCGAGCCTATGGATAGTTTCTCCGACGGAACAGCTAGCTAATAGCTAATAAACTCGGTTCCAGGCTGCTGATGTCCATAGACAGTTTACAGTAGTACATGTAGATACAGTATTAGGGCACCACAGTGAGCAGCTGAAGCTGTGCTGAGGACCCCAATGATGAAGGAACCTTGCTTGTGTCACAGCTGTTTTTTTCAGGAAATGGTTTCCTGTTTTTATTGTGTAGAGTGTACAGTGTACACTCACCGTGACCTTTTATTATTGTTGACATGGTGGTGTTGTGTTAATATTTATAATCACTATCATATTGTATGTAGTTTACAAGTTTATACACTAGATATATATTGATACAATGAAGCTGTGTTGACAGGGTGAATCTGATGATTGTCTCATTCAGCTCGGCAAACGCGATGGCTTGATAGCAAAGTGAGAATTGTTGCCGTTTTGTTTCTTCAGTAAAATCTGTAAAATACGACAAACTGCTGATGTGGATGAACGTTTTGGCTTGTCTACTGCTACTAAGGGTGGTCACTCTTCCTTGAAAGTTGTTGAAAAATCCATTTTTAAGGCCCTGAAAGGTCTTGAAAACGGATTTGGTGCTTTAAAGTTTTGGAATTTAGCATAAGAGGTCCTTGAAAATGCTTGCATTCCAAAATGGTCAGTAATCACCCATTGGAGATAGTAGAAGAGTGAACACAATATTACTGACTGAGTTGATGTTGTAAAAGCTGTGTCACATGCTGAAAACTGCGGTGGAATTGGTTTGGGGAAAGGTCGCAAGGTTGCTTGAAAATCTGTGAAAAGTCCTTAATTTTATTTCCCCCCAAAACAGTGGCCACTCTGACAGTGATGCTTTAGCTTTGTTTAACCGACCTTTTTCGGGTTCACTCCATGTTGAGACATGTACTGTAAATGTTGCTTAAAAGTCAAATAGGAATCACTGGAGATTTGTTGAGCAGAAAAGTCACATATATGTGTGTCTTGCGTGTGTGTTCGTTATATTGTCTGCAAATTTGACTTCATGACAACTTTTCGGCATGAGAAGGTCTATGCTGACAAGCTTGACTACTGCAACTCACTTTACTGTAGTTTCCCACATTGTAATCGATACTGACTAGACTGCCTTCATGGACTTTGGACAGTGCAATAATCAGTTAAGAGTTTTGGTTTCTTTTTTGTGAATTTTTCGTTTGGCTGTTTTGGCAAAAACTTTTTGGGACCATCCTAACCGGTAGAAACACTGAACACTATAGAGGCCAGTTAAACAGAAAACAAGCTGAGTAATAGCAGTATTAGTAGTTTGATTGTGTATGATAGACTACTGTAAAACACTATATTTTCGCTGCATCTTAATTTCGCGATTTTGAATGTAGAAATTTCGCTGCATTTTAATTTGGCGTTTTCCCAGTGTTCTACTGGTATTTACCAGGCCTTTAGTAGGCAAACTGGATTTTCGCGGGTATTTAACTTCGCGATTTTATCCTACTCGCGAAATTCGCGAAAATTTGATGCACGCAAAAAATACGTTTTACAGTAAGTACTGGTATGAGTCAGTTTCCTTTAGCCGCATATCAGTCAGCGTAGCTAATCCTGTTGTTGATGCTGTTCCTGGTGTGAAGTCTGACACGTGATCATTTAAAATATGTCAAAATTAGTATTTCCACGAAATGCTGACATGTGCAGCGGGACATGAAGTCTGACTTGAAACAGTTTTTTCTCAAATGAAACTGCACAAAAACTAGTTTAGAAACACATTATAATAATTTTAAAAATCAATAAAACTAGCTTTAATTCAGTGTGCAGTGTTTTGCCAGCCAAAGAGAGTTGAGTAAGCAAGCAAGCACTTAAACCGGCAGGATGACGCTATCACTGCAGGGTGCAGTGGGCAGCCATGCAGCTAATTCACCCAAGCCAATTAAAATCACGATTATAATTAGTAAATTTGCCAGTTAATTTACGATTAGAATTAGCTGCAGCCAATATGCTAATTAACTAGAATTGGCATTTTTCTGATTAATTGGCAGTCTAATTTAATTACTTCACTTAATTACCCAGCACTGTGAAGTCATTTGTCAACTACGGAACTGAAGTTAATAGTTGAATTTGATATTTGCTGTAATATGATATTACCTGCATTGAATTGCCGGCTAGTGCACAAAGTGTTTGTGTGTGTTACAGGAACTACTAGCACGGTCAACACTGTCTGTTGCACACTCACTGTCTGCTAAAACTGTGACAGTACCCGTCTCTGTGGACGTCGTTAATAAAATTACTTCGATTAATAAAACTACAGAATTTATCTGCAGATTTGACTGTTGTTTTGTTCTGTTCTCTTATTCACATATTCACATTAGCTTAAATTGTTAAGTATTTAACCATAACACTCACTCTCACCTGACAGTAATACTGCATATTGAATATTAATCCGATATTTTTGTTGCACCCTATATGCAAACAGATGAATATGAAACAAAGCAGGTTTCAGTCACGTGCATTTTAATGCAGTAGATGAAGAAAGGATGTATAATCGTTTTCTAGTGCCCACACTGTTGAAATTGTTAAACTTGCAGCAGTTAAGTTATTAACCTCGACTAATATTCTGCTGAAACTTCTCATTGTATGGTCAAAGTCTGATTCGGTTTCAACTATTAATGAGTGTATTTGACTTCACCTCATAATCAGTACCAAATCTAGTCGTGATACACTCTGTGTTAGATAAAATGCTATTTTTATTTCTGTTTTCATTCCGTTTACGTTTTCCTTGAAGTTCGTTTTTTCTCTTCAAAATCTTAACACCATTTTCGTTTACTGTTAGGTCTAATGCTTTTGTTCTTTCTTTAACCGACCTTCCTTTCCGGTATGGTTCAAACATCCACGTAACTGGGTAAAACCCCTTGAAAAACCCAGCAAAAAACCTGCACGAAACAATTCAATTTCAGTTTGACATGCCTAAAATAATTACAGATTTCTTTGTTTGCAGCTTCTAATTAGGCCTACCAACACTTTAGATAAAGTACCGACGAATATAAATAAAAGCTTAGCTGATGAGCTAAGTCAACCAACAAGCTTTCCAGCTGCTGATTCAAATGAAAAAATCCGAAAAACCCAATAAAAACCAGTGAGTTGGGCTTTAAAAAAACTGGGTTATTCTGAACCGTGTTTGTTTTCTGGAGTTACTCCCCTCGTTGGTTACTCCAGGTTACGACGGGTCTTCCAGGGGGACGGCCTTCCTGTCACCCAACCAAGTTCTAACACTTTGAAAGCAAGCACTGAAGGAAATGAGTTCTAAGTTAATAATGTTGACAATTAACGGTCGCCGCAGCCGTAAGCACATTATTGTGTACAATAACAACAGAACTGCGTAGTGTTTTAGTGAATATCTTTAGTTATGATGGAACTTATAATATATACTCAGTAGTGACTGTTGATTACCACAATGTAGTAACTGAATAAGCAGAGACCATACAAAATGTACATAAACTGTGAGATCACTGATTTTTATCAACAGTTGCAATATCCTATTTTATATATTAAAATCTGCACACACACACACACACACACACACACACACAATATGTTAC